>Ga0268299_1001184_pt1 | contig 51987 bp, 42 predicted proteins | sample NOBtaG_FD_193484 | JGI IMG/M metagenome (GOLD analysis project Ga0268299, IMG submission 193484) | Activated sludge microbial communities from bioreactor in Nijmegen, Gelderland, Netherland - NOB reactor | ecosystem: Engineered > Bioreactor > Aerobic > Activated sludge | place: Netherlands... | reverse complement strand
GCGCGACGACGGCTGCCGCTTTCCCGGCTGCACGAACCGCCTCACCGACGCGCACCACGTCGTCGCGTGGATCGACGGCGGTACGACGAACCTCGGAAACCTGCTCTCGCTCTGCCGCCGCCACCACCGCTTCGTGCACGAGCACGGCTACCGGGTCGTCAGCGCGCGTGACGGCGAGCCGCGCTTCTTCCGTCGCGACGGCCAGCCCGTCCCGCTCGCGGACGAGCCGCTGCGCGAGCCGCTCGGCTGCTCGCACGCGGCGGTCGGCACGGACGCGGACGTGGTCGTCGCACTACGCGCATCGCACGCTGCCCACGGTATCGTGATCGACGCGACGACCGCGTTTCCGCGCTGGGACGGCGAGCCGCTCGACGCCCACCTTGCGGTGCAGGCGCTCCTCGCCGCAACGGCTGGCGCCGAAGCCGGCGTCACCGCGACGCACGACTCGTGAGCGAGCCGGTGGAACGGCAGCGCCGCCGACGCGTCGAGCCGGAGCTGCCCTTCTTGTTGCGCTTGAACGGCGCCGGGTACGTCGCCTCGAAGCACACCGCACCGTCCGCGCGCTGCAGCTGCACCTGGATCGGACCGGTGAACAGCGCGGGGTTCGGCGTCTCGAGGTTGGTGCCCTTGGCCGTGACCGCGATCGTCGCCTTGCCGGCGGCGCCGGCCTTCAAGGTCGCGCTCAGGACGCCGTCCGGGGTGAGGTCCTCGTCGCGGTAGAGGTAGCTCGTCTTGCGCGCCTTCCAGCACGGCTTGGTCGGGCACAGCCCACCCGGCGGCACGAACGACGACGAGACACGCGTGCCGGCGTCGTAGGGGCAGGATGCCGAACAGCAGGCGTCCGTCGACGAACACCATCACGCCCTCGACGCCGCCGGACTGCGCCTCCTCGACGCGCACCGTTCCGACGAGCTCGGTGTAGGAAGCTCCTCGATCTTCTGCTCGGTGCCCGCGGCGCGGATCCAGATCCGCGCCGACGCAAGCGCAATCCGCGCTCTGCAGACGCCGCGCGCAGGGGGCTACGAGCAGTAGAGGCGCGATCCCCCGCCGCGACGCGCCCAGCCCGCGACACGTCACCCGTCTGCCACGATCCGCGAGCCCGACGCTCGCCGAGGAGCCGCATGAGCCAGCCGCCCCCCACGCACTTCTTCGACGCCGAGCACGCCGCCGCGTACGACCAGCAGTTCGCGCGCATCGCGCCGCTGCGCGACGCCCTGCAGCTCGTGCTGCGCCTCGCGCTCTCCGAGCTGCCGGACGATGCGCACGTGCTCTCGGTCGGCGCCGGCACCGGCATCGAGGTGATCGACCTCGCGCTCGCCTTTCCCGGCTGGCGCTTCACCGCAGTCGAGCCGTCGGCGCCGATGCTCGCGGTCTGCAGCGACAAGCTCGCGGCGCAGGGACTCGCCGAGCGCTGCACGCTGCACGAGGGCTACATCGAGTCGCTGCCGCCGGGTCCGCCGTTCGACGCCGCGACGTCGTTGCTCGTGTCGCACTTCCTCGTGCAGCCGGCGGCGCGGACGGACTTCTTCGCGCGGATCGCCGCGCGGCTCCGCCCCGGCGCGCCGCTCTTCACGGCGGAACTGGCGACCGGCGCGGCGGCCGACACCTTCGAGGGGCTGTTCGCGATCTGGGCGCGCGCGCTCGCGAGCAGCGGCGTGACGGCCGAGAAGCTCGCGGCCATGCGCGCGACCTACGGCCGCGACGTCGCGGTGGTCGCGCCCGAGGAGGTGGAGCGCATCCTCGCCGACGCGGGCTTCGCGAAGCCGGTGCGTTGCTACCAAGGGCTGCTGATCCACGCCTGGCTCGCGCACCGCGCGCGCTGAGAGCGGGCGCGCGGGCCGACTGCAGCGAGGCGCGCGGGCCCGCGCTCAGCTCGCAGGGTCGCGCCGCGCGTTCCGCCACGCCGCCGGCGTCGCACCGTGCCCGCGGCGGAAGGTGCGCACGAAGTGCGTCGTGTCGGCGTAGCCGATGCGCGCACCGATCGCGTCGACGGTCTCGCTCGAGTGCAGCAGGAGACGCCGCGCCTCGGCCATCCGCCCCTCGGTGATCCACGCGACGGCGCTCCGTCCGGTCTCACGGCGGAGAGCCGTCGTGACGTACGACGGCGAGCGTCCGACCGCCGCCGCGATCTCGCCCAGCGTGAGCCGCGACAGGCAGCGGCGCTCGATCACCGCGAGGCTCGCGCCGACGACGTCGCGCGGCGCTTCCTGCGTGGCCTCCGCGGGCCACGCCGTCGCGCGCGCCACCTCGCGCACGACGAGCGTGAGCAGGCTGCGCACGCCGCCCTGGTCGCGCGCGTCTCCGGTCGCGTCGCGCAGCTCGGCGAGCAAGCTCTCGAGGAACACATGCCGCGCCTCGGGTACGCGCACCACGGCCGAGCCGCCGGCGCGCACGCGATCGAACGGCGCGAGCAGCACGGCCGCGTCCGCGGCGGTGAAGCTCGCCGCGGTGAAGCCGACGCCCCAGCTCTCGACGCGCTCCGCGCTCAGCGTGCGGTGCGGCACGCCGGCCGGGACCAGCAGCACGTCGCCGCGCTCGACGCGAAAGCGCCCGCGCTGCTCGGACTCCATGCGGCCGCCGGTGCAGAAGGCGAGCGCCGCGTAAGCGTGCGTCACCCGCGCGCGCTGGCCGTGCGCCTTGCCCGCAGCGTGGCGCTGCACGAACACGGCGTCGCCGGGTCCGGACGGTCCGGGGGCGTGGGCGGCGTGCGATTGCTCCGGTGCCACGCCCGGCATCCTACGGGTTCGTGCACGCCGGTCACAACGGCCGCCGTGCGAGTGTGGCGAGATGGGGCGGACGGCGCCGTTCGCGCTCGCGACGAGCGGTCGAGACCGGCTGGTTCCGCGCCGCCGGCGAGCGCTTTCATGCCCGCGCACATCGCTCGGTGCCGAGAAGTGGCTTCCCCGGCGTGGCGAAGCGTGTACTCTTCGGGAGGCGGGCCGTCTCGCAGGTCGTTCGACCGAGCCGGATCGAGAACCCTTCGCGAGCGTTCCGGCGGCCCACCCGGAAGAGGATATGAAAAGCGAGCTGCAGCCCTGGATGAGAGTCGTACGCGCGGTCGTGCTGCTCGTCGCGCTGGCCACCTCCCGCGAGTCGCTCGCGGCGGGCTTCGAGAACCTGACGATCACGATCAGGCCGCCGGTCTGCTTCGGCAACGTCTGCGCGATCCTGGTCGGCCTTCCCGGCTACGAGTCGCTGCCCCCCGCGCTGCTCGCCGAGGACGGGACCCTGCGCACCTGCGGCTCCGCGGGCGCGGCGTCCATCGCGACCGCGAGCTTCGAGCCGCGCGGCAAGTCGCGGCTGATCGTCAAGGTGCGGAGCAACCGCGGCCTCGTCGAGAAGAACTGCAATCCGGTGTTCCTGCCGCAGAAGGGCATCAAGTCCGGCTTCGCGTACCGGACCTACTACTTCGACAAGAGCAAGATGCCGCGGTTCCTGAAGGTCGTCCTGCGCGACCGAAAGACCGGCGCGAGCCGCGCGTTGAAGGCCGACGTGCCCCCCGTGGCACCGATCTCCGACTATCCCTGCGAGATGTTCGTCGAGTCCTTCGGCTCGTACTCGCGCGTGCGCAACCTGTACCTCGAGACGGGCGAGCTCTACACCGTCTGCTTCCAGCAGCCGGTGAGCACGCCGTACTTCCCGTTCTTCGAGATCTCGCTCATCAACCGTGGCAACTCGAGCTGCAGCCACGTCTGGATGCGGTCGATCCGCCCCGACGGTCAATCCATCGTGTACGACTACGGGCCGGCGCCGGTCGTCCGGCCAAACAACGTGCCCGGGGCGTGGAAGGTCCAGGTCCTCCTCGAGGACGGCTGCAACCGCTACGACTTGTGGGTCGACCACTGAGAGCGTGAGCGTGCGGTCCCGGCGGTAGCCCCGCGCCGGCGGGATCGAGCGCGGAGCGTGGCGTCCGGCGTCCGGCTCGCCCCGAGCGAGCGCCCGAGCCAGCGGTGCGCCCGCTCGCCACCCGGACCGCAGGCGCGGCCGGTAAAATCTCGCGACCGCGCATCCGGACCGTCGATCCGGCACGGCGCCGATCGACTAGCGAGCAGTCAGGGCCCGGCCCACGCGCGCGAAAAGGAGACGGCACCATGCAGGCAGCGAATCCGTACCTCACGTTCGACGGCAAGACCGAGGAGGCGTTCCGCTTCTACCGGTCGGTGTTCGGCGGCGAGTTCGAGGCGTTCATCCGCATGAAGGACATGGGTGGCGGCCCCCCGGGCGCGACGCCCCCCGAGCTCGAGCGCATCGCGCACGTGGCGCTGCCGATCGGCAAGGACGACATGCTGATGGGCAGCGACACCGTGCCGTCGATGGGACACACGCTGACCACCGGCAACAACTTCCACATCGCGCTCGCACCCGAGAGCGGCGAGGAGGCGGATCGTCTCTTCGCGGGGCTCTCGGCGGGAGGGGCGGTCCAGATGCCGCTCCAGCAGACCATGTGGGCCGAGAAGTACGGCTCCTTCGTCGACCGCTTCGGCGTGCAGTGGATGATCAGCTACGCCGGCAACGTCCAGTTCGAGCCGCCGAAGGAGTGAGCGGGATGAGCGCGTCCAAGTCGGAGTTTCTCGTCCTCTCGCGCGGCAAGTGGGATCCGGAGCTGCCGCCCGAGCGCATCCAGACCGCGATCGACGACTTCTACGTCTGGATCGACGGCCTGGTCGCGGAAGGCAAGATGCGGCACGGGCAGCGGCTTGCGACCGCCGGCAAGTCGGTCGCGCGCCGCGGCGTCGTCACCGACGGCCCCTTCGGCGAGACCAAGGAGGTGATCGGCGGCTACTGGTTCATCCTCGCCGGCTCGCTCGACGAGGCGGCGTCGCTGATCGCGGGCAACCCGTGCATCGAGTGCGGCCTCGTCATGGAGGTCCGCCCGATCGACCCCGAGCGCGCGAGCGCGTTCGACGTCACCAACGAGACGCCCGGGGCGCGGCGCGGGAGCTCGTGAGCGTCGTGCCTGCGCCGCGCACCCGGGTCAGCGGATCGGGATCAGCGGAGCACGCGTGCGCACGATTCCGGGCGGTACGTAGGTCGCGGCGGCGACGCTGCCCTCCGGCCCGTACACGCGCAGCATGACGTTGAACGGTCCCGGCGGCACCGGCAGCCAGTTGGCGAGCGGTGCGTCGCGCGGCGGATCGGCCGAGAGGTGGATCGTGAGCGAGCCGTCGGGCCCGTACGCCAGTCCCGGCGTGTAGCCCGCGACGACGTACTTCCGTGCCGAGTTCCACACCAGCTCGACGTCCTCGGGCGTGTATGCGGTCAGCGACCAGAAGCGGCTCGCCTCGGGAAGCTGTCCCGCCGCGAAGCGCAGCACGTACGTCTGTCCCCTCGCGCCGTCCAGCGCCACGCCGCGCCCGTCCTCGAACGCATGGTAGTAGGCGGCCGTCGCGTGGCCGTTGCCGTACTGGATGAACTCGGTGATCGCGGCCCGCTCGATCACCTGCGGGCCCCAGCTGCCGATGTTGGTGAAGCTGATCCAGCCCGTCGGTCCGGTGTGCGAGAGGTAGCGGTCGAGGATCGCCGCGTGCGCCTTGCGCGTGCCCTCGGCGAGCTGGAGCGCCTCGACCGGATCGAGGTCGCCGTCGCCGAACAGCATGTCGAAGCGCGCGGACAGCTCCTGCTCGTACGCCGAGAGCGGCGGGGTGTTGCTCGACCGGACCGCCTCCTGGAGCATCTCGAGGAAGCGGATCGAGTCGTACCGGGCGAGGTTGTCGGCGGTGCGCTTGAACGGCTCGGCGAAGTAGAACTCCGGGTAGATCGAGGTCGCGCCGGCCGAGGGATCGGTCACGTACTCCGAGAGCGGCAGCAGGCGGAGCGACTCGCGGAACGCGTTCGCCGCGGCCTCCTGGTTCTCGCCGCTCGCCGAGTGGCGGTCGGCGCGGAAGATCAGGATCGAGTAGTCGAACGGGAACGGCACGCGGGTCGCCCCGGCGGGCAGCGACCCGCTCCAGCCGGGGCCGGTGAGCGCGTAGGTGCCCGGCGCGCCGGCCACCATGCCGGTCTCGAAGATCTCGCCGTACGCGTTCAGCGTGAGGATCGAGTAGGTGACGCCGGTGTCGGGCACGGTCACCACCACCGGCTCGTCGTGCAGGTCGACGAGAGCGCTCGCGTAGAGCGTGTCGACGTTGATCGCCACGACGATGTGGTAGATCGGCGACACCCGGTCGGGGCCGGCGAGCTGGTTCGACGGTACGATCCGCGACTGCCAGTACGTGAACCAGAGCGGATAGAACTGCACCACGTACGCGAACGCCGTCGCCGCGATGCCCGGCGCCTCCGCGCTGCCGGTGCGCAGCTCTGCGGCCGCAGCCGCCGGGGCGGCGACCGCGTCCCGCACGCTCGCGTGCGGCAGCACGCTCCCGCCGGCAAGCACAAGCACGACTGCCAGCGACGTGACCGCGATCCTCCGTACGAAGCGTCCCATCTCGCTCTCCTCGGCGTTGGCGGGCGGGCCGCGGTGGCCTCGGCGCTCGCACCGCCTCGTTTCCTGAAAGCTCGGACGCTCGGCGGGGCTTCGTGAGCGAGACCACATCCGGGAGTCGAACGAAGAGTTACCGATTCGCGCAGGAGTGCGGCCGTCCGCGCGGCTGCGCGAGCGAGGCGCAGAGCGGACGCGCGTCAGCTGCGGTGCGCTCGCCGGCGCGGCGAGGTCGCCGGTCGCTCGCCGGCGTCGCGCGCCGCGGCGACGAACTGCCGCGGCCCGAGACCGCTCCACTGCTTGAACGCGCGCGAGAAGCCGCTCGTGTGGGCGAAGCCGAGCAGGCTCGCGATCCACTTGACGGGCATTCGCCGCTCGAGGAGGTAGGCGCGTGCGAGCGCCGCGCGGGTTTCCTCGAGTACCCGACGGTAGCTCGTGGCCTCGCCTGCGAGGTGTGCCTGGAGCGCCCGCGTGCTCACCGCGAGGTCGCGCGCGATCGCGCCCTCGGTCGGCGGCCCGTCGATCAGGCGGTCGGCGATCAGGTCGCGCACCCGCGCCGACCAGAGCGCGACCTCGCCCGACGCCGTGCGCTCGGCGCGCCGTGCGTGCGCTGCGTCGGCGGCGACCGTCCGCCGCAGCAGCGCGGTGCGCTGGAAGCTCATCACGTCGCGCGGCGCGCCGAAGCGGATCGGCGCGCGGAACACCGTCGTGAAGCGCTCCGTCGCGCGGGGCGCGTCGCGGCGCAGCGACACCTCGAGCGGGTCGAGAGCGGCGGGAAACACCAGCAGGCGCACCATGCCGAGGATGGTCGCGAGGGCGGCGTCGATCGCCTCGGCCTCGGCGCGCGTGCCCGGCACGGGGTCGAGCGCGACGCGCACGGTGCCGCCCGCGTCGTGCAGGCTGACCAGCACGCCCTCGCTCAGGAAGGAGGCGAGGCGCGCGGCGCGCCGCAGCGCCAGGTACGGCGTCTCGCTCGTGAACAGGGCCTCCCGCAAGGGGCCGAACGCACCGAGATCGAGTCGCGGCGGCACCGCGAGGCCGAACGCGTCGTCGCCGGTGGCGGCGACCGCCGCGCGCCAGAGCGGCCCGATCCCGGCCATGGGGATGCGCGTTCCCGGGCGCTCGAGCACCGCCGCAGGAATGCCGGCCTCGTGCGCGACCCGCCGCCCGTCGATGCCGCGGCGGTCGAGCGCGCGTACGATCGCTGCGACCCAGCTCGCGCGGCTGGTCGGAGCCGGAGCAGGCCGGAGGCCCTCTTCCCGTCTGCGTGCGCGCGGAGCCATCGCTCGGCGGTCTAGACGCCGAAACCGCGGCCGGTTCAAGCCTCGCAGCGGCGGGTCGTGCGACACGCGAGCGCGCGGGCGTCGTGCTACGAGGGCGGCGGTGGTCCGCGTCCGGGACGCCGTGCGAGCCCTTCGCGCGGTCTTGCGGAGGGGCCGACCGCGGAGGATTCGACATGCCGCAGGAGCTGCACGACATGACCATCGCCGAGCTCGCGCCGCTCCTCGCGACGCGCAAGCTGTCGCCCGTCGAGGTGACGCGCGCGATGCTCGAGCGGATCGACCGTCTGGACGGCCGCCTGCACGCCTACGCGACGCGCATGGACGAGCAGGCCCTCGCCGAGGCGCGCGCCGCCGAGGAGGAGATCGCGGCGGGACACCACCGCGGCCCGCTGCACGGCGTGCCGGTCGCCGTGAAGGATCTCTGCTTCACCGCCGGCGTTCGCACCATGGGCGGCTGCAAGGTGCTCGCCGAGCACGTGCCCACCTTCGACGCGACGGTCGTTGCGCGGCTACGTGCCGCGGGTGCGGTCGTGCTCGGCAAGCTGAGCCTCACCGAGGGCGCGATGGGCGGCTACCATCCCGACTTCCCGATCCCGAAGAACCCGTGGAACGCGGCGCGCTGGACGGGCTCGTCGTCGAGCGGCTCGGGCGTCGCGACCGCGGCCGGGCTCTGCTTCGCGGCGCTCGGCAGCGATACGGGAGGATCGATCCGCTTTCCCGCCGCCTGCTGCGGCGTGGTCGGGCTGAAGCCGACGTGGGGACGCGTCAGCCGGTACGGCGTGCTCGCGCTCGCGGAGTCGATGGACCACGTCGGTCCGCTGGCGCGCAGCGCCGCCGACGCCGGCATCGTCCTGCAGGCGATCGCCGGCGCCGACCCGCACGACCCGACGACCCGTCGCGAGACCGTGCCGCACATGCTGTCCGGCCTCGGCCGCGGCGTGCGGGGCGTTCGTGTCGGGTGCGACCCGCGCTTCCTCGCCGACGTCGATGCCGAGGTGTCGGCGGCGGTGGCGTCGGGCGTCGCGGTGCTCGCGGATCTCGGAGCGGAGATCGTCGAGGTCGAGCTGCCCGACGTCGACGCGCACGTGGCGGGCTGGGCCGCGCTCTGCACCGCGGAGGCTCTGGTCGCGCACGCGGCGAGCTACCCGTCGCGTCGTGACGACTACGGTCCGTGGTTTCGCACCTGGCTCGACATCGGCGCCGCGGTCTCGGGCGCCGACTACGCGCGCGCGCACCAGCAGCGCCTCGAGTGCAGCGCGCGCCTGCAGGCCGTGCTCGCGGAGGTGGACGTGCTCGCCTGTCCGGCGATGCCGGTGCCGGCGTTCCCCGTGACCGACGCCATGCAGCACGGCACGATCGGCGAGTGGGGGCCGGTGAACTTGCAGCGCTACACCGTGCCGACCAATTACGACGGCGCACCGACGCTCTCGCTGCCGTGCGGCGTCACGCGGGACGGGCTGCCGCTGTCGCTGCAGCTCGTCGCGCGCCACCTCGCGGAGCCGCTGCTCGTGCAGGTCGGGCACGCCTTCGAGCAGGCGACCGACTGGCACCGCCGCCGTCCGCCGCTCGACGACGCGAGCGGCGCGTGGGCGTGACCGCCGGCCGTTCGTGGTGCCACGACGAAGTCCGGACGACGCCGCCGTCGCTGGCAGGGAGGTCGCGCCGGTCGCCGCGGCGACGCGAGCGACGCGGGCGGCGGTGTCGTCGTCGTCGTGAAGCTCAGCCGCGGCAGTCGGCGCCGAGGTTGTCCTCGATCACCTGCCGGTCGAGCTCGTTGGTGAGCCCGTCGTGGTTGAAGTCGTACCAGCTCGAGCTCTGCTCGCCGGTGAAGCCGCTGAAGAACTCCCACTGCTCGAGGTCGTCCTGGTTCACCAGCAGGTCCAGGTTGCCGTCGCCGGGGCACGTGACCTGCGAGTCGAGCACGCGGCGGAGCTCCGCGTAGAGGTCGTCGAAGACCGCCTGCTGCTCGGCGTCGAGGCCCTGCGGCGGCAGGTCGGGTGAGGTCAGCAGGTCGTCGCCCTCGCGGTCGAGCAGCGGCAGCGGGGCGTCCTCGTCGATGCGGTAGAACTCGTAGGTGGTCTGGATCTCGCCGCTCGTGCTGCCGCAGTCCTCCTGCTGGTTCTCGATCAGCTTGTAGCGGTCGTTGCGCACGCTCGACGAGGTGTCCGGGATGATGTCGAGGTCGGGGAGGTAGTTGTTCTTGACGGCGCAGCAGTCGGCACAGCCGTCGGGGCCGCACTTCGACGTGTCGACGTCGGCGCCGGCGCCGTACCAGATGCCGTTCTGCGCGTCGCAGATCCCCTTGCCGGGCAGCGCGAGCGTGCAGAGCTGCGCGTCGCCGGCCGGGATCACGCACGGCGACGCTGCGGCGCCGGGCGCCTTCACCGGCGAGCCGGTGTAGGTGAAGTTGGTGGTCCGGACGCTGCCCGCACCGGCGTCCGCCAGGTACGGCATGACCGCCGCCGCGTCGAGCGGACGCCACGCCGGCACCGCCGCGCGCACGTCGACGCCGGCGATCTCGCCGAAGAGCGCGAACAGGTCGGCGACGTTGACCATGGAGCCGACGTCGCGTCCGGGCGCGTCGACGCCGGGGCCGGCGACGATGAACGGCACCCACACACCCGTCTGGTAGATCGTGCCCTTCGCGCGCTGCGGGTCGAACGGCGCCTTGACGATCGTCAGGTAGCTGCCGTTGTCGGACACGACGACGATCCAGGTGTTCGACGCCGCCGGGTCGTAGACCAGCGCGCCGTCGTCGCCGCGCTCGGCGAGCCCGGTCTCGACCAGCAGGCGGCCGATCTCGTGGTCCATCGCCTCGAGCATCTGGTTGCCGAGCACGCGCTGCGGCCCGCCGGCGGAGCAGTCGAGGCCGGCGTTCGACGCGGTCCCGTCCGGCAGCAGGTCCATCGGCGGCTGCTGGTAGGGCGTGTGGATCGCGCTGTACGACATGCTCGCCATCCACGGCTGTCCGGGCTCGCGCGAGTTGATCCATGCGATCGCGGCGTCGGTCTCGAGGCGGGTGCGGTAGCGGCGAGCGCGCGGGTCGGAGAACGGGATCTCGACGATCGTTCCGTCCTCCTCGTTGATGACCAGCGGAGAGACGTAGTAGGCGTTCGGCTCGTCGAAGGCGAGGCTCTCGGGCGCCTCTGCTCGACAGGTGGCGTTCGGGACCAGGATGCCGCCCGACTGGAGGCAGCGCAGTCCCGGCGGCAGCTCGCCCGGGCTCGTCGTGAGCTCGCTGCACGGCCCGCCTCGGCCGAGGTAGCAGGCACCCGCGTCGGCGCCGCCCGGCCGCGACGCGTCGGGCACGAAGCCGCACGCGTAGGTGCCGTCCGCGGCGACGCCGCCGGCGGTGGTGTCGATCGGGTAGGGCGAGCCCTCGACGAAGCCGTGGAAGTAGTCGAAGCCGAGCATCCGCGGCGTGCCGTTGCCGTACGGGTTGTAGGTCGGGCCGGAGAGGTGCAGCTTGCCGAAGAAGCCGCTCTGGTAGCCGCGCTCGCGCAGCAGCTTCGGGGTCGTGAACTCGTAGGGCGAGAGCTGCGAGTTGGCGAGGTCCTGGTTGTTGAACGCGTTCACCACGCCCGAGCGGAACGGGTAGCGCCCCTCGAAGAACATGGCGCGGCTCGGCGAGCACTCGGGCGTCGACCACGTGTTGCGGAAGCGCACGCCGCCCTCGGCGATCGCGTCGAGGCTCGGCGCCGCGGGGGGCGTCTCGCCGCCGTAGCCGAAGCTCGTGAGCTGGTCGACGCCGACGTCGTCCATGGTGATGAAGAGGATGTTGGGTGGCTGCTGGTCGCTCTTGCCGCCCGAGCTCGAGCACGCCAGGGGGAGCAGGGCGAGCCCCAGGAGCAGCCCGGCCGCGAGCCGGCGTGCGGTGGCGCGCTCCGCCCCGGAGCACACGGTTCTCGTCGTCGATGGCGCTCGCATGGCAGCCCTCCCCGATGCCTTTCTATCGGCAGGGGGCGTGCCGGTTGTTAAGGCGCCCACGGGGCCGGCCGGCAGGCCGCACGGTGGCGCGAAGGGCGTGCGGGCGTCGCGACCGGACTGGTCCCGCGGCGCCGCTCGCGGGAGAGGTCGGAGGCTAGGCCGCGCCGCGCGGGGCCGGCAGGCCGAGCGCCTCCGCCAGGTAGGGCAGCGCCTCGTCGGTGAGCGACAGCTCGGGCGCGAGCCGCTTGCCGAGGCCCTCGGCGGTCATCATCGCCAGGTTCACCATCGTCATGTGGCTGCGCGCCTGGATGCGGTGGCGGCGCAGGATGTCGAAGATGCGCCCGATCTCGGCCGTGACCTGCAGGTTCGCGAGCCCCTGGCGGCGGATGTTGTCGACGAAGGCGACCATCTCGCGCTCGTAGGCCGCGTAGTCGGGCGTCGCCGCGTGCGGCGCGTTGTCGTAGAACGCGCGCGCGACCGTCACCCCGTCGCCGGTGGAGAGCGCGAACAAGGTCCGCGCGGTCATCAGGCGGTCGGCGTCGGTGAGCTGGCCGATGAGGCCGAGGTCGAGCAGTACGAGGCGCGCCGGCGGCAGGAAGCGCAGATTGCCGGGGTGGAGGTCGGCGTGCACGAAGCCGTGCAGGAAGATCATGCGGCAGACACAGCGCATGCCGGTCGCGACCAGGGCGTGCACGTTCACGCCCTGCGCCTCGAGCGCGTCCTCGTGCACGCCCTCGATGTACTCCATCGTCAGGACGGCGTCGGAGCACGCCGCGGGATGGAGGCGCGGGAAGAGGATCTCGTGGTCGTCGGCGAAGTTGGCGGTGAAGCGCCGGTTGTTCTCGGCCTCGTTGGTCAGGTGGATCTGCTCCGCGACCGCGTCGCAGAAGCTGCGCAGCGCACCCTCGAGCGCCATCAGCTTGACGGTCGGAACGAGACGCTCGAGCGTGCGGCCGACGAACAGCAGGATCGAGCGGTCGAGCTTCGCCTTCTCGAGGATGTCCGGACGGCGCACCTTCACCGCGACGATCGCGCCGCCGTCGCGCAGCACGGCGCGGTGCACCTGCGCGACCGACGCCGCCGCGACCGGCGTCTCCTCGAAGTCGGCGTAGATCTCCTCGAGCGGACGACCGAAGTCCTGCTCCACGATCCGCCGCACCTCGGGGAAGGGGAACGCCGGCACGCGGTCGCGCAACGTCGACAGCTCGGCGATGAGCCCCGCGGGCAGGAGGTCGCTGCGCGTCGAGGCGATCTGGCCGACCTTGATGAAGGTTGCGCCGAGCGTCGTGCAGAGGTGCGTCAGCGCGTGGCCGAGCGCGTACGCCCAGGCCTCGCGGCCGTTGCTCCGGCGGCGCCGCGACAGCTCGCGGACGAACACCGCTGCGGCGACGACCGACGCGCGCACCATCTGCGCCGTGCGCACCGTGATGCGCCAGGTTGGAGAGGAGGGCTGCGCCGGCACCCCGACGACCCTAGTCGTTGACGCGCCGCTCGGCCACGCTCGCCGCCGGATGTCCGGTGACGCGCGTCAGTCGAAGAACGTCACCGTGCCCGTCGCGATCGTGTACACGCCGCCGACGATCTTGATCTTCCCGGCGTCCTCCGCGGCCTTGAGCAGCGGGCTCTTGGCGCGGATGCGGTCCTCGACGGCGTGCACGTTCGCCACCGTCGCCTCCTCGAGCGTCTTCGCGCCGGCGATGCCGGGCTTGATGGCGTCGACGATCGACTGGATGTTGCCGCCGGGCGTCGCGCCCTCGAGCGCGGCCTTCACGGCACCGCACGAGCTGTGGCCGAGGACCAGGATCAGCTTCGAGCCGAGCACCGCCTGGCCGAACTCGAGCGAGCCGAGGTTGGTCGGCGAGTCGGCGATGTTGCCGGCCTCGCGGACGACGAAGAGGTCGCCGAAGAACTGATCGAAGATCAGCTCCGGGGCGAGGCGCGAGTCGGCGCAGCCGAGCACGGACGCGAACGGCGCCTGGCCGCCCGAGATCGACGTCCAGATGTCCTCGATCTCCTCGGTGCTGCGCACCTGCGGCTCGTGATCGACGAAGCGCTTGTTGCCGGCCTTCAGCGCGGCGAGCGCCTCGTCGGGCGTCGCGGGTGGCGGCTGCGACGGGCGCTCGGTCGCGGCGCGCGCCACGACGGGTCCGAGCAGGGCCGCGCCGGCAGCGCCGCCGGCGAGCGTCTTCAGAAGCGTGCGTCGATCCGTCCGGAAGCCGTCGTTCGTGTGGTCGTCCATCTCCTCACCTCCGCGTCGTCCTCGGGCGTTCGGGGGCGTTCTAGAGCAAGCGGAATGACGACGGAAGCTCCTCGCACCTGCGCAGGCGCTCGCGCGCCTTTCCTCGGCCGGCACTTTGTCGGAGAGTGGCGCGATGCAGGACGTCCTCGACCGGCTGATCGAGCTCCTCGACCTCGAGGAGCTGGAAGTGAACATCTTTCGCGGGCGCAACCCGCAGGAGAGCCGCCAGCGGGTGTTCGGCGGCCAGGTCGCAGGCCAGGCGCTGGTCGCGGCGGGACGCACCGTCGAGCACAACGTCGTGCACTCGCTGCACGCCTACTTCCTGCGCGCCGGCGACCCGAAGATCCCGATCCTCTACGAGGTCGACCGCATCCGCGACGGCAAGAGCTTCTCCACGCGCCGCGTGGTGGCGATCCAGCGCGGCCGCGCGATCTTCCACCTCTCCGCGTCCTTCCAGAAGGTCGAGGAGGGACCGGTGCACCAGATCGCGATGCCCGCGGCACCCGATCCGGACACGATGGAGCAGTGGGACTGGATCACCGAGCGCATGGGTGCGGTGCCCGAGCAGATCAAGCAGTGGCTCCTGCGCGACCGTCCGATCGAGCTGCGCTACGTGAAGCCGGAGCCCAGCGAGGCGACGCCGGCGCGACAGCTGGTGTGGATCCGCGCGCGCGGCAAGCTGCCCGACTCGCTGCTGCTCCACCAGTGCGTGGTCGCGTACGCGTCCGACTTGACGCTGCTCGACACCGCGCAGATCCCGCACGGCATCATCTGGGCCGACCCGCGCTACCAGGTGGCGAGCCTCGACCACGCGATGTGGTTCTACCGTCCGTTCCGCGCCGACGAGTGGCTGCTCTACGTGCAGGAGAGCCCGGGGGCGTACGGCGCGCGCGGCTTCTGCACCGGCAACCTGTTCACGCGCGACGGCAGGCTCGTGGTCTCGGTCGCGCAGGAAGGTCTGATGCGGCCGGTGGCGACGTGAGAGGGCTGGCCGATCGCGTGGCGCTGGTGACGGGCGCCGCGAGCGGCATCGGTCGCGCGATCGCGCTGCGGCTCGCCGAGGAAGGCGCACGCGTCGCGGTGACCGACCTCGACGCGGCCGCCGCCCGACGCGTCGCCGGCGAGGCGAAGGGTGTCGCCTTTGCACTCGGGCTCGACGTCACCGACGAGGCCTCGGTCGCCGACGCCGTACAGGAGACCGAGCGCGCGCTCGGCCCGATCGCGGTGCTGGTGAACAACGCCGGCTGGGACAAGGTCGAGCCGTTCGTCGACAGCGCCGTCGCGACCTGGGACCGCCTGCTCGCGATCAACCTGAAGGGTCCGCTGCTCTGCGCGCGAGCCGTGCTGCCGGGGATGATCGCGCGCGGCGCCGGCCGCGTGGTGAGCATCGGCTCGGACGCTGGCCGCGTCGGCTCGAGCGGCGAGGCGGTCTACTCGGCCGCGAAGGGCGGCGTGATCGCGTTCTCGAAGACGCTCGCGCGCGAGGTCGCGCGCCACGGCATCACGGTGAACGTCGTCTGTCCCGGTCCCACCGACACGCCGCTGCTGGCCGGCATCGCCGGCGACAACCCGAAGCTCGTGCAGGCGCTGTCGCGCGCGATCCCGCTCGGGCGTCTCGGCCGACCCGAGGAGGTCGCGGCGGCGGTCGCGTTCCTCGCGTCGGACGACGCGGCGTTCGTCACCGGGCAGACGCTGTCGGTGAGCGGCGGCCTGACGATGTGCTGAGGATCAGGGCGCGCGGCAGATCAGGCCCCGAGCACCCGCGTGCGGGGCAGCTTGCGCGCGGCCTTCTCGAACGTGACGATCTGATCGACCTCGCGGACGTATCCTCCGTGGATCAGTCGATCCACCAGACCGGGCTTCGCCGTCGCGAGCCCGGGAATCGCCATGACCTCGGCCGCGCATCCCGAAGGCGTGACGTCGCCCGAGACGAACAGCGCAGCGAGGTGCGCGAGAGCATCCCTCTTGGGGACGCCGTAGTGATGCTGCAGCGCGAAGTAGGCCTCGCTGACCACGAGATCGGAGACGACCGTGCTTCCGCCCCTGGATCGGTTCTCGACGATCACCTGCCACGCCCGCTCCGCCAGCACCTCGGGCTCCCCGATGAGCAGACGGAGCAACACCGAGGTATCCAGCCCCATCCTCACGTCTCTCGACCCTTCGACCGCTTGCCGGCTCTTCCGCGCGCGATGCTGTCGCGGATCGCGTCCATGTCGTGGCGGCCGCGCGCGTTCCCGGCGTAGCGCCGCAGGGAGCCGAACCAGCTCGGGCGCGCCTTGCCGGCGGCCGCTCCGGCCTCGCTCGCGGCGTGGACCGGTGGCTCGTCGACCCAGTCGCGAAAGAGCTGAACCGCGACCTCACGCACGGCTCGTCCCTCCAGGGCACTCTTGGACTTGACCCTGCGATAGAGCTCGTCGGGGACCTCGATCGTCGCCTTCATTCGGCCAGTCAACCGTATTCCTGTATTCCCGGCAAGACTGTGCGTCCGGGGGCGGTGCCCCGCTCCTCGTCCCTCAGCGGCGGCCTGACGATGGCGCAGGCTCGCCCATCCGCACGAGCCACTCGACGACCGGTGCGGCGCGCCGCGCCTGCGCGAGCAGGTAGTCGACGAGCTTCCGCGACACGATCAGCTCGCGCGCGAACGACGGGAACTCGACGACGAGGCCCTTGCGCTTCAGCAGCTCGGCGCGCGGGTGCTCCGCGTCGAAGCCGCGCGGCACCTTCTTCAGGGCGTCGTGCGAGCCGACGGTGAAGCCCGCCTTCTCGAGCTTCGCGAGCCGCCCCGCGAGATCGCCGCCGCGACGTTCGTCGACCACCGCGGCGCGGAAGAGCGCGAGCTGCGGCGGCTCCATGATCCAGTGCCCGGCGCCGACGTAGGTCTCGAGCCCGAGGTGGAGGTAGAGCGCGACCGGGCCCACCGCGCGGCCGGATGGCCCGGCAACCGGCACGTAGCCCGCGACCTGTGTCTTGTACGGCGACTTGTCGTTCGAGAAGCGCACGTCGCGGAAGATGCGGAACACCTTCGGCTCGCCGAGCTCGCACGGGTAGCCGCGCTCGAGCGTGAAGCGGACCTCGGTGAGGAGGTCCTTCATCGGCTGGAGCCAGCCGCGCTCGTACTCGTCCTTGTGGGCGAGGAACCAGTCGCGGTTCTGGTTCCTCGCGAGCGCGCGGAAGAAGCGCGCGTTCGCGTCGGCGAAGCCCGTGAAGCCCGTCGCGCCGTCGTGCGACGCGGCGGTGCGCGGGCTCACGCCGGATCCTCGCTCGTGCTTTCGCTCTCGCTCGGACCGAGCTTGACTTGACGCATCTTCGCGGCGAGCAGCTCGCGCACCACCGGGCGCCGGAAGTACGGGATGAGGTCGTTCACCGGCACGGTCACGCCTTCCTCGTCCTCGCGTACCGCCCAGCCGAGCTCGCCCGCGAGGACGCGCGCGTCGTCGATCGAGACCTCCGACGCCTTCAGCATCTTCTTCAGGTTCACCTTGGCGAGGCGGATCGCCTGATGCTCGGCGGCGACGCGCGCGCGCTCGGCGCGGTAGTCGGCGACCTGCTCGACCAGCTCGATCGCGAGCGCGGCAGGATCGTCCGCCTTGGCTCTCCTTCCCGGGCCCGCGCCGTTGGTGCTCGCCGACGCGAGCGCGTCGCGCGCCTCCGCGAGCGTGAGCGCCTCGCGGCCGGGAAAGGCGGCGGCGAGGATCTGCAGGGCTGCGTCGCGCGACCAGCCGCACTCGACGGCGTCGTCGATGCTGAGCCGGACCTGGCCGAAGCTCTGCCACTTGTCGAAGGTGTGCGCGGGGTTCTTGGCAGCCATCGCCACCCTCCTACCAGAACGACACGGTCCGCCAAGATTGCGTGACGCGGAATCGAGCGGAGTGACTGAGCAGTTTACTCGTGGCGGACCGACGTGTCGGTCGTGAGGAGCTCACTCAGTCGGCCCAGAGCCTGTGCCACGATGCGACCCTGCGCCTCGATGCTCGCGATGATCTGGGCCGGCGTGCGGTCGTCCACGGAGGCAACCGCATTCTCGACGTTCCCTCCCTCCCGCCGAAGGGCGGGTTGGTCAGGATCACGTCGAGCAGGAAGAGAATCCAGGTCAGCTCCGGAACGTACTGCAGGGCGCTCGCGCAGTTGGAACGGCGCATCACAATCACGTCGCAGATGCTCTTGACGAAGGCTGACAGCGATTGGGTCGAGGCGATCGACTTCGATGGCTTTCCAGCGGCCTGGCTACTGGTGTCTCTCTTGGCTCTGGGCATGCTCTGATCTACTCTTGCGGGGGCATGGCGCCGTCGGTGGCCATGTGCGCGATGGTGCTCGTCGTCGTTTCGAGGCGGTTCATGAAAGGTTCCTTGCTGGACAGCAATCCCTGGCTACGCGAGCCCCGCCGGCGAGCCGCCCTTCTACGCGTGAGCGCGGCGAGTTCGTCCGCAGTCGAGGGCATCTTCCAGCCCTTCCGCGACAAGCCAGCTGGCACGGTCAGACTTTCCGTCCGGAACCGCGCGAAGTCCGCGCCAGCACGCGGCTGAAGCAGCTCTCCAGCGGTGCGTAGTCGCGCGCGAGCGCGGCCCACGCGCGTGATGCCGAGGAGATTGCGCAGCACCCGGCCGCGCGAGCCGGGCTGGAACTCGGCCTGCATGCCTTCGGCGCGGTATCGGCCTTCGGTCATGCAGCCGATCCGAAGGCTTGGGCGAGGAGGCTTTGCGGCAGCGCGGCGAGGTCGGCCTCCTGAACGTCCAGCGTCTCCCGCAAGACGGTCGATTCATTCAGCCGTTCCTCGAGTGCGCGCACGATGCTGCGTTGCGTACCGGGATCCGGGGCACAGATGTGGAAGGACTCCAGCGTCGGCATGTAGATCGTCTTGTGCGTGGCGCCAGTGGCCAGCTCGCGCAGTTCCCTTCGTGAGCGGATCAGCGCGTGCATCAGGAACTCCGGGTCGAGCGCATCGCTACACACCCAGTTGGCGAAATCCTGGCTCGTCGCCATCGGCTGCGCGAGGATCGTCACGAGACCCACCGACGCCGTGCGCGAGAGGCACGCCGTGCCGCGCGGTAGGATTCGAGCCGCCGAGTTGGCGATGCCGTCGGCGTTGGTTCTGAGCTGCGTGCGCTCGACCCACTGGCCGTCGAGCGCGCGGATCTCGGTCAGGGAGATCCACGACACGTCGCCGTCCAACCAGTCGGGGCGGGAGCGGCTCGGGGTCTCGAGCGTGACGCGCTCGCGGCTGACGTAGCCCTTGTCGCACAGCGGCGGGTCGATGAGGTGATAGCGGGTGTCCGCCTCGTTCATGCCCATGCGGGCCCTCGTGATCCGTCGTTCATCGGCGCGGTTGAGTCGCAGCGATCCAGCTGCAGCACGTGGGCTTGAGGTCGCACGGCGGTCGGCCAGATTGCAACCCGCGCGGTCGGCCCCTAACGTCCCGGCGTCCAATCTCATCGGGCGAAGGAGCGACACACCATGGCGACGAACGGTTCCGGCGACGGCAAGCTTCTGGCGGGGGTGCGCATCATCGAGAGTGCGATGCTCGGACCCGCCGCGGTGGGCATGAACCTCGCGGACCTCGGCGCCGAGGTGATCAAGGTCGAGGCGCCGGGCGGCGACTACGTGCGCAAGATGGCGTTTCCGATCGTCGACGGCATCTCGCTCCTGCACTGGCACCTGAACCGCGGCCGCAAGAGCATCAGCCTCGACCTGCGCAAGCCCGAGGGGGTGGAGGTCTACCTCGAGCTGGTGCGCGGCGCCGACGCGGTGATCGAGGCGATGCGTCCGGGCGCGCTGGCGCGCCGTGGGCTCACATTCGAGAAGATGCAGGAGGTCAATCCCAAGATCGTGTTCTGCTCGATCTCCGGCTACGGCGCGACCGGTCCGTACAAGGACATGCCGAGCCACGGCATCGCCTACGACGCCTGGGCCGGCGTCGCCCGGCCGACGACCAACGAGCACGGCATGCCGACGATCCCGAGCTACACCGCGGTCGGCATCAACGCGGGACCGCTCTACGCGGCGCTCGGCATCCTCGCCGGCATCATCCGCGCGCGTGCGACCGGCGTCGGCTGCCGCTTCGAGGTCGCGCAGAGCGACGCTGCGGCCGCGTTCAACTGGAACGGCATCGAGGGCAACAAGGCCTACGAGCGCCCCGAGGACGAGGTGACCGGCAACGACGGCGACGGCAAGGGCGAGCGCCGTCCGGTCGGCGACAACAGCATGACCGAGTCGGTGCGCTACCAGATGTACCGCTCGAAGGACGGCATGATCCTGTTCATGGCGAGCGAGCGCGAGTTCTGGAAGAACTTCGCCTACGGCGTCGGCCGCCCCGAGCTGTACGACCAGCGTCCGGGTGCGAAGTACGCCGACCACGCGCGCGGCGACCTCGAGCTGCGCCGCACGCTCGGCGAGATCTTCGCGACGCGCACGACCGCGGAGTGGCTGAAGTTCGGCCTCGAGGTCAACACGCCAATCTGCCCGGTGAACGACGTCAAGACCATCACCAGGGACCCGCAGTTCCTCGATCGCCTGCCGATGCGGCCGTACCAGGAGGCCGGCACCGACCTCATGCCGTCGCCGATCAAGATGATCGACGAGCAGCTGCCGCTCCTGTCGAAGGCGCCGGTCGAGCCGGGCTGCGACACCGAGGAGGTGCTGACGAAGCTCCTCGGCTACGACGCGGAGAAGATCGCGAAGCTGCGTGCCGCGGGCGTCCTGAGCTACTGAGCCGGCGCTCCGGCGGGGCTGCGGCCTCGACTCAAGGCGGCGACCACATCCGCCGCTATACGGTGGCGTATGGCGAAGGAGGGGATGGCGCAACGGCTGGAGGCGTCGTGGCAGGACCACGCGGAGCCGGGCCCGCCGGCGCCCGCCGCCGTGGTGACGCCCTCGGTGCGTCGCGAGCGCGGCGTACCCGCGCTCGTCGCGCTGGCGCTCTGCGCTCTGCTCTCCGTCCTCGCGTACGCGAACGCGCTCGACAACGAGTTCGCGCTCGACGACGCGCACTCGATCCAGAGCAACCCGTGGATCCGGAGCCTCGCGCACGTGCCGCGCTACTTCGTCGACGCGAGCACGTTCTCGACGCTGCGGACCAACGTGGACTACCGGCCCGTCCTGCAGACGAGCTACGCGCTGAACCACGCGATCTCCGGCTACGACGTGCGCGGCTTCCGGGTCGGAAACCTCCTGCTGCACCTGTCGGTGTCGCTGTCGCTGTTCCTGCTCGGGCGGCGGCTGGTCGGCACGCGTGCGCCGATTGCGCTGCCCGGAGTCCCGCCGGCGGCGGGGGACTGGGCCGCTCTCGCGGCCGCCGCGCTGTTCGCGGTGCACCCGATCGGTTCGGGCTGCGTCAATTACATCTCGGCCCGCTCGAGCGGGCTCACGGCGGCGCTGGTGCTGCCGGGGGTCGTGCTCTACCTCCGCGCGCTGGCGTCGCCGCCGGGCCGCGGCGCGCGCGCCGGTGCGCTCGTCCTCTTCGCGCTCGCGCTCCTCACCAAGGTCGAGGCGGTGAGCCTGCTGCCGGTGCTCGCGCTCGCAGAGCTGCTGCTCGATCCCGCGAAGCAGGCGACGCCGCTGCCGCGCCGCCTGCTCGACCGCGCGACCTGGCGGCGGCTGCTGCCGTTCGTCGCCGTCACCGCCGCCTACCTCGTCCTCTGGTCCTCGCGTACCGGGCTCGACGAGTCGGCGACGCGCGCCGGCGCGAGCATGACGCCGGTCGTCTATCTGCTCACGCAGCTTCGCGCGTGGTGGTACTACGTCGGGCTGGTCGCGGCACCGCTCGAGCTGGTCGCGGACTACCCGTCGTACCCGCTGTCGCGCTCGCTGCTCGAGCCGCGCGTGCTGCTCGCCCTCGGCGGCTGGCTCGTCGTGCTGGGTCTCGCGCTCGCCGCCGTGCGGCGCGCGCCTGCGGTGACGTTCCTCGTGCTGTGCTTCTTCCTCTACCTGCTGCCGCACTCGAGCGTCGTGCCGCTCGCCGAGCCGGTGAACGAGCACCGGCCGTACCTGCCGCTCACCGGCGTGTTCCTGCTCGGCGCGACCGCGCTCGCCGCCGCGGTTTGGCGCCTCGCGAGCCGGCCGGCGCTGGTGCTCACGATCCTGGTCGCGCTGCTGATCGTGCCGCTCGCGTCGCTCACGCGCGCGCGCAACCTCGACTGGCGCGACGCCGAGGCGCTCTGGGGCGACACGGTGCGGAAGGCGCCCGACTCGCCGCGCGGCCAGATGAACTACGGCCTCGCACTCATGCGCCAGGGGCGCTACGCGGAGGCGGAGACGCGCTTCCGCGAGGCGGTGCGTCTCGGTCCGGCCTACGCGCTCGCCTACACGAACCTCGGCATCGTGCTCGCGGCGCAGGGCAAGGACGCCGACGCGCGCGCCGCGTACGACGCGGCCGTCCGCATCGCGCCCGCGAGCGACGCGCCGTACTTCTGGCGCGCGCGCTTCCGTGCGTCGCGCGGCGATCGCGCCGGCGCGATCGCCGATCTCGAGGCCGCCGCCGCCCGCTCGGCGGCGCCGTTCCGCGAGTGGGTGGGGCTCGCCGTCCTGCTTCAGGCCGAGGGGCGCGAGGACGAGGCGCGCGCCTACGAGCAGCGCGCGCGCGCCATCGACGCGCGGGGTTTCGCGCGCGAGCAGGCGGAGCTCGCCGCGGCGTTGCTCGCGTCGCCGTCCGCTCCGGTCGCGCCGCCGGCCGAGGCCTCGGCGGTGGTGGTGATGAACGAGGGCGTCGAGCGCATGCGTCGCGGGGACCTCGCCGCAGCCGAGGCGCGCTTCCGCCGCGCGCTCGAGCTGGCGCCGGACTACGACCTCGCGGTGACCAACCTCGCGATCGTGCTCGCGGCGCGCGGCCGCATCGACGACGCCCGCACGGCCCACGCCCGCGCGATCGCGCTCGCCCCGGCCAGCGACTCGCCGTACTACTGGCGCGGCCGCTTCCGTACCGAGCAGGGCGATCTGGACGGCGCCGCGGCCGACTTCGCGGCGGCCGTCGAGCGCGCTCCGCAGTCCGTGCGCGACCTCGCGGCGCTCGCCGAGACGCTGGCGCGCCTGGGCCGCGACGAGGAAGCCAGCTCCGCCGCCGCGCGCGGCGAGGCGACCGACGCCGGCGCCTTCGTGCGCGAGCGCGCGATCTTCGCCGCGACGGTGCGTCCGCCCGCCTGAGCGCTCGCGCGCGTGTCGATCGCGCCGTCCTTCGGGGCGCGCGAAATCACCTTCCGGATCGCGCGGCGCTCTGTCATCGTGATCGGACCATGGACCCGCAAGCCAAGCTCGCCGCCGCCCAGGCTCTCCTCGGCATCACGCTGCTCGCCTTCGTCCCCCTCGTCCTCGCCACGCTCATGAAGCCGCTCCGCGCCGCCCGCCAATCCACCCGCCGCTGAAGCAGCGCGGAGGGCGGGCGCCGCCCGACTCCCGAGCACCGCACGATCAGCGTCAGCGCAGGCCCTTCAACGAGTCCGCGCCGAAGAAGCGCTCGATCATGGAATCGATGCGCGGGCCCCGCCGCAGCGTGTGCCCGCCGTCGATCGCGAAGCACTGCCCCGTGACCCAGCTCGACTCCGGCCCCGCGAGGTAGCGCACGCCCGACGCGATGTCCTCGACGTTGCCGAGGCGCTTGATCGGCATCTGGTCCATGTAGTCGTCGACCACGGTGGTGTCGTCGGTGAGCGGCATCGCCATGTCGGTCGGCACGAGCCCCGGGCGGACCGCGTTGCAGCGGATGCCGAGCCCGCCGAGCTCGTCGGCCGCCGTGCGGATCAGCATCTCGACGCCCGCCTTGCTCGCGCAGTAGGGCGCCATGAAGCGGTGCGTGAGCGGACCCGCGATCGACGAGATGGCGACGATCGAGCCGCCGCCGCCGGCCGCCATCGCCTGCCCGGCGTGCTTGATGGTGAGGAAGGTGCCGGTGAGGTTCACCTCGACGGCGTAACGCCACATGTCGAGCGTGGTGGTGAAGATCGGGCCGCCGGCGCCCGCACCCGCGTTGGCGATCGCGATGTCGAGCTTGCCGGTCGGCTTCGCCGCCAGCACGACCGCGGCGATCACCGCGTCCTCGTCGGTGACGTCGCAGCGCTGGATCTGGACCGTCGCGCCGCCGCGCGCCGCCGGCGCGATCTCGGCAGCGGCCTTCTCGAGCTTGTCCGCGCTCCGCCCGACGATCGTCACGTGTGCGCCGTCGCGCAGCAGGTGCCGCGCGCACCCGAGGCCGATGCCGCTGCCGCCGCCCGTCACCAGGGCCGCCATTCCCGAAAGGGCCAGTCCGTCCTTGCTCACGATGCAAACCTCCTGTGGTCTTCCGGCGAACCTGCTCGGCTTCGCCGCCGCCGTCAGATCAAGACACCCAGCGGTCCTTCATCCCTTCGTGGTGGGCGAAGCCCATCGTCACGTCGATCGTTGACACCGAGCGGTCCTCCCTCCCTTCGTGGTGGGCGAAGCCCATCGTCACGTCGATCGTTGACACCGAGCGGTCCTCCCTCCCCTCGTGGTGGGCGAAGCCCATCGTCACGTCGATCGTTGACACCGAGCGGTCCTCCCTCCCCTCGTGGTGGGCGAAGCCCATCGTCACGTCAATCGTTGACACCCCTGCGCGCAGGTGATCCTTTCCCCGCGCCGGCGTGCGCGCCGGCGAGCCGCCCATGAAGGTCGTTTCGTACTTCCAGCTCAAAGAGGTGCGCTGGGCGATCGCGGAGCAGGACCTCGCCGCGATCCGCACGGAGCTGCCCGCCGTGGACATCCGCTCGATCGACGACGAGTCCGAGCTGCCCGCGGCGCTCGCCGAGGCCGACGTCTTCGTCGGCTGGACCTTTCCTGCCGCACTCTTCGGCGCGGCGAAACGGCTGCGCTGGATGCATTCGGCGAACGCAGGCGTCGAGGCCAACCTGTTCCCCGAGATGGTCGCGAGCGACGTGATCCTCACCAACGGCGCGGGTCTGCACTCGGTGTCGATCCCCGAGCACGTGCTCGGCCTGATGCTCGCGCTGGCGCGCAACTTCCACGAGTCGATCCGTCTGCAGGCGCGCGCGAGCTGGGAGCGCTTCCCGGTGATCGCGTTCGGCGGCGGTATCAAGGAGCTCGACGGCAGCAACCTCGCGATCCTCGGCGCCGGCGCGATCGGCACGTCGCTGGCGCGGCTCGGCCACGCGCTCGGCATGAAGGTGCGCGTCCTCCGACGGCGGCCGGGGCGGCCCGTGGAGGGTGCCGAGGCGGTGGTCGGGCCCGAGTCGAAGCTCGAGCTCCTGTCGTGGGCCGACTTCGTGGTGCTCGCGACGCCGCTCACGCGCGAGACCGAGAACCTGATCGACCGTGCGGCGCTCGCGGCGATGAAGTCGTCGGCGTACCTGGTCAACATCGCGCGCGGCGAGTGCGTCGACGACGACGCGCTGGTCGAGGCGCTGCGCGCGGGAGCGATCGCGGGTGCGGGGCTCGACACGTTCCGCGAGGAGCCGCTGCCCGCGTCGAGCCCCTACTGGAGCCTCCCCGGCGTCATCGTGACGCCGCACATCTCCGGCTACACCCCGCGATACTTCGAGCGCACGCTCGAGCTGTTCCGGGACAACCTGCGCCGCTTCGTGAGCGGGCAGCCGCTGCGCAACGTCGTCGACAAGCGCCTCGGCTACGTCACGGGGTGAGCGCGCACGGGTGCGCGCCGCCGAGGTCGCGCGGCGCGCGAGGAGGGACGAGATGAGTCGAGGAAAGAAGTCGCTCGCCGTCGTGACGTTCACGCTGCTGGCCGCGATCGTCGCGTCCGGGGTCGCGCACGCGTCCAAGTTCCGCATCCTGGTCGGCAACGACGACGGCGTCGGCGCCGAGGGCATCGCCGAGCTGGTGTCGGTGCTGGCGAACGATCCGTCGCTCGAGGTCGCGGTGTTCGCGCCGGCGACCAACCAGAGCGGCACCGGTGACCGGGTCACCACAGGACCGCTCACCGTCGACGCGGCGACCACCGCCGGCGGCTATCCCGCGACCGCGGTGGTCGGCTTCCCCGCCGACGGCGTGCTGTTCGGCATCCTGCAGGGGCTCCCGCGGCGTCCCGAGCTGGTGATCACCGGCATCAACGAGGGCCAGAACATCGGTGACCTGGTGAACATCTCCGGAACCGTGGGCGCGGCGCTCTGGGCGGCGCGCAACGGCATACCGGCGTTCGCCGTGAGCCAGGGGCTCGGCCCGAACATCAGCTACGAGGCGGCGGCGCACTACACCTACGATCTGGTCAACCAGTTCCGTGGCAACGCGACCTTCCGCAGCCGTCTCGGCGGCGGACGGCGCGGCCCGGCGAAGGTGCTCAACATCAACTTCCCGACCTGCACCCCGGGTCGCCTGCGCGGCGTGCGCGCGGTGCCGCTCGGACGCGCCCAGGTCGTGGTCGGCTACGACCGGCAGGGTGGCACCGACGTGTGGAACCCGGTCCTCGAGCGCACTCCGGTCGGCAGCAACGACTGCGACTCGACCCTGCGCTTTCCGGCGACCGACCTCGAGGCGATGAACAACGGCTTCGCCTCGGTGACGCCGCTCGACACCGACCTCGGCAACGACGATCTCGTCCGGCAGGTCCTGCGCTTCGTCCAGCGCTGAGCGGGACGACGGCGCCCGGCCGCGCGACCGCGCGCGCCGGGCGCCGTCGTCTCAGGCCTTCTTCTTGCGGAAGTCGGGCGTGCGCTTCTCGAAGAAGGCGGTGATCGCCTCGAGGTTCTCGGGCGAGCCGATGCGCTCGGCGAAGGCGTCGTCCTCGCGCGCGCGCGCGGCGCGGATCGCGTCGTTGCGCGTCGCGAGCAGGAGCTGCTTGGTGTGCCGCACGGCCCGCGGCGGATGCACGGCGATCTCCGCCGCCTTGGCGAGCGCGGTCGCGAGCAGCTCGCCCTCGGGCAGAGCGCGCGCCGCGATGCCGAGCTCGACCGCGCGCGCCGCGCTCACCCACGCCGCGGTGTAGAGGATCTCGGCGGCGCGCTGGAAGCCGATCGTCACCGGCAGCAGGTAGCTGCTCGCCGCCTCGGGCACGACGCCGAGGGTGACGAACGGGCAGCGCATGCGCGCACCCTCGGCCACGTAGACGACGTCGCAGTGCAGCAGCAGCGTCATGCCGAGCCCGACGGCGACGCCGTTCACCGCCGCGATCAGCGGCTTGTCGAAGGCGCAGAGGACGTCCATCAGCACCTGGAAGCCGTGCGGGCCGGAGTCGACCGGCGGGGCGTCGGTCATCTCGGAGAAGTCCTGCCCGGCGGAGAAGGCGCCGCCCGTGCCGGTGAGCACGACGACGTGCACGTCGTCGTCCGCGGCGGCCGCGGTGAGCGCGTCGGCGAGCGCGCGGTAGAGGCCGTGGTTGAACGCGTTCTTCCGCTCGGGGCGGTTCATCGTGAGAAGCAGGACCGCGTCCTCCTTCTTCGCCAGGATCAGCTCGCTCGCCATCTCTCGACACTCCTTCAGGTGCTGGTTCACTCGACGTAGCCGAGCGCGCGCAGCTTGCGCTCGACGGGATCGACGGCGCGATCGTGCGCCGTGGTCGGCGTGGGGGACGGGGCCGCGGTCGCGGCGAGGCCGCCACTGGCCGCGGGCGCCGGTGTGGGACGGACGCGCCGGTCTCGACCGGACCGGCGGGCGAGCGCGCGCTCGCGGTAGGCATCCGCCTGATCGCGGGCCAGGCCCAGCGCGGCGTTGTCGGTCGGCGAACGCGGCCGCGTCTCGCCGGGATCGTCGCGCAGGTCGAAGCACTGCTCGCGGCTGTCGCTCGCGCCGACGAGACACTTCGCGTCGGCCGTGCGCGCGACGAAGTGATGCTCCGGAGCCACGGCGCTCGCCGGATACTCGGCGAACACCGCCGGGCGCTCGAACGTCGTCGCCTTGCCCGTCAAAAGCGGCAGAAGGCTCGTGCCGTCGAACCGCGCCGACACGGTCGCACCGGCCAGCGCGAGGATCGTCGGCGCCACGTCGACCAGCGACACCGGCGTCGCGATGCGGATCCCGGGCGGGATCCGCCCGGCGGCGACCATGATCAGCGGCACGTGCATGACCTCGTCGAACAGCTGGTGGTGCGTGAAGAGGCCGTGCTCGGAGAACTCCTCGCCGTGGTCGGAGGTCACGACGATCACCAGGTCGCGGTCGGGCACGACGCGGCGCAGCCCGGCGACGAAGCGCTGCAGGACGTCGTCGGTGTAGCGGATCTCCTGCTCGTAGGCGCGGCGGCGCGGGTTCGCGTGCGGTGCGTCCGGTCCGGAGAACAGGTCGCGGTAGGCGTCGGGGGGCTCGTAGGGCCAGTGCACCTGGTAGGTGTGCGCGAACAGGAAGAAGCTCTCGTCGGCGTGACGGCCCGCCCACTCGAGCGCGCGTCCGAAGGTGCCCGCCGCATCGCCCGCGCCGGAGGCGACCTCGGTGTTCTCGTCGTAGGTGGAGAAGCCGCGCGGGAAGCCGAGCCGCGCGTCGAGCATCGCGTCCTCGGTGAATGCCGCGGTGGCGTAGCCGTCGCCGCGCAGCAGCTCGGCGAGCGTCGGATGGCGCGCTGCGAGGACGTTGCCGAGCGCGATCACGTCGTGCGTCGCGGGATAGAGCCCGGTCAGCATGCTCATGTGCGACGCCAGGGTGTTGGAGTAGGTGGTGAACGCGTTCTCGAACACGGCCCCCTGCGCGGCGAGCGCGCTCGTGTGCGGAGTGGTCTCGAGCGCGTAGCCGTAGGTGCTCATGCTCCTCGCGCGCATCGTGTCGAGCGACACCAGCACGATGGACGGGCGTCGATCGGGAGCCGGCGCGAGGAGCCGCGGGTCGCCCCAGAGCGGCAGCGACGGGCGCGCGTCGTCCTGCTGCGCGGGCTCGGTGACGAGGGCGAGGCGCACCGTGCGACCCGCGAGGTAGCTCAGGTCCACGTCCGCATCGAACCAGCGGCGGTCCTGCGGCCGTCGTGCCGGATCGAGGACGCGGCGGAACAGGTCCTGGGTCTCGCCGGTCGCGTCGCGCATCTCGACGCGGAACGCGACCGGCGCCGAGTCCACGAACCAGGCGGGCGGCTCGACGCCGATGCTGAGCCGCAGGACGGAGTCCGGGGGCACCTGGAACGCATCGGTGACCAGCGTGCGATCGTTCAGCGCGGGCACGGCGAGCGTCCGCGCCATCATCAGGTCGACGCGATCGAGGTCGCCCAGCGCGATCGGCTCGCCGTCGCGCAGCACGAGAGCCTCCCATGCGGCTGCGGCCGAGGACGCAGGTGCCGGCGACGCGGCGCCGGCGACGGGTCCGTGCTCGCCGCCGGTCCCCGGGCTCGGTGCCGCCGCATCCGGGGCGGGCGCCGCCGAGAAACGCGGACGCCGGACCAGGAGCATCGACGGCGCCGCCGGGACGCCGTGCGGCGCCGTCGTCTCGCAGGGCGTCCTCGCGCCGCGCTCCCCGGGCTCGCAGCGCACCGTCGGGGGAAACGCGCTGGCGCTGGTGACGACCGCGCGCGAGTCGCTGCCGAGGAACACGTGCGCCCCGCGCACCAGGCGCGGATCCGTCGTCGGCGGCAGGCCGCCGTCGACCATGTGGCGGACGGTGCGGAGCTGCGGCGGCTCCGGCGGCGCCTCGGGTCGCGCGCACCCGTCGAGCAGCAGCGCCGCGATCGAGAGCGCGAGCGCCAGGAGCCGCGCGGCGCTCGTGTCGGGGATGTTTCGGAGGATCGGCACGCGGGACGCTCGGCGGGGCGCCGGCGCGTGCAGGTGCGCGCGGCGGGGCCCCGGGATGCTAGCCGTCGCGCCGCGCGTGCCGCAAACGACATTCGCGAACGCGCGCCCGGCGGGAGGCGTCGTGCGGGCTTACGGCGCGCGTCGCCGCGGTGTAGAGATCTCGCGCGGGACGGGATGGTCGGCGGCGAGGAGGAGAGACGGCGCGGCGAGACGCGGCAGGACGCCGCGGTCGGCGCGCCCGAGCGTCCGGGGGCGCCGGAGCGGACACGGCGCGCGTCACGGCCCGCGGCCTGGGTGTCGAGCACCTACTTCGCCGAGGGCTTCCCCTACAGCGTGGTGAACAACCTGGTCGAGATCCTGTTCAAGGAGCTCGGCGCGAGCCTGCAGGTGATCGGCCTCACGGCGCTCTTCCACCTGCCGTGGAACCTGAAGTTCCTCTGGGGACCGTTCCTCGACCAGTACGAGACCAAGCGCAGCTGGATCGTCGCCGTCGAGGTGGCGCTGTCGGCGTTCCTGCTGCTGCTCGCGCTGACGGTCGGCGCGTCGCCCGCGCTCGGCCTGATCGCGCTCTGCGTCGCGGTGCTCGCGTTTCTCTCGGCGACGCACGACATCGCGATCGACGGCTACTACCTCGAGGGCCTCGACGAGCGCGCGCAGTCGAAGTACGTCGGCTACCGCGCGTCGGCCTACCGCGTCGCCGGGCTGGTCGTGTCGAGCCCGCTCCTGCTGCTGATCGGCGGCTACGGCTGGCGCGTCGGGCTGCTCGCCGCGACCGGCGTGATGCTCGCGCTCACGCTCTACCACGCGGCCTTCCTGCCGCGCGTCGAGCGCCGGCGGGAGCCGTTCGGGACCGCACTCGCGAGCCCGGTGCTGCGTCGCGTGCTGCTGGTCGCCGGGTCGCTCGCCGCGGTGGCGCTGGTCGGGTGGCTGCTCGGCCACGGCACGCCGGCGGGCGACGCCGTCGGTGCGGCGCTCGCTGCGGCCGGCGCGTGGGTCGGCGTGTCGCTCGCGGCGTGGATCTCGCTCGCGCTGCTGCTCGTGCTGGTGGCGGCGCTGCTGTCGCTCGGGCGCATCCGCCGCGCGCTCGCCGGGCACGAGTCGCCCTACGCGGCGGCCTTCGTCGACTTCCTGTCGCAGCGCCGCATCGCGCTGGTGCTCGTCTTCATCGTGTCGTTCCGCGTCGGCGAGTCCTTCCTGGTGAAGATGCGCTGGCCGTTTCTGCACGACGTGATGGGCATGAGCCTGTCGGAGTACGCGTTCGCGAACGGCACGCTGGGCGTGATCGCGTCGTTCGTCGCGACCTTCGTCGGCGGTCGCCTGATCGCGCGCGACGGGCTGCGCGCGTGGATCTGGCCGTTCCTGCTGGTGCAGAACTTCTCGAACCTGCTGTTCGTCTGGCTCGCGTGGCTCGGGCCGGAGTCTGCGGGCACCGCCGTCACGACCGCCGTCATCGCTGCCGAGCAGGTGAGCTCCGGCTTCGGCACCGCGGTGTTCATGGTCTACCTGATGCGGTGCTGCGCGCCGCAGCACCGCGCGGCACACATGGCGATCGTCACCGCGCTGATGAGCGTCAGCTTCACGCTCGCCGGGGTGTTCAGCGGCTTCCTCGCCGGCGGGCTCGGCTTCGGGCCGTACTTCTTCTTCACCTTCGTCGTGACCATCCCGGGGATGCTGCTCGTGTTCTTCCTGCCGCACCTCGACGGGCGCGAGGAGCCTGCTCCGGCCGTGGCCGTGCAGGCGGGCTGACACCCGTCCCGTCCGCGCGGCGGAGCGCGCTGCTGCGCTGCGTGTCGGACGTGTTCGCGGCGAGGTCGTGCCGGTGGGCGGTGGCGTCGCGGCTTGCGCCCGGGGCTCAGCTTCGGCGTGACGGAGCTTCGCTCCGCCACGCACTCAGCGGCGCTGCGCGGCATTCGCCCCGGGCGCAAGCCGCGACGCCACCTCACGTCCCGGCGCCCGGAAGTCTGCACCGCGCCCGGGCGAGGGGGCAATGCGGCCTTGGTTCGCAGCGAACGGCGCGAGCCAGCTGGCAAGCCGCGAGGGCTCCGCGCGTCTCGAGCGACTGCACCGCCAGCCAGCGTGAGGCGGCGACGCGGCGTGGGGCCGCAGCGAACGCCGCGCAGCGCGCTGAGAGACGGCAAAGCGAAGCTTTGCCGATCTCGAAGCTGAGCGGCGGACCCAGGCCGCGTCGCCGCCGACCACCGGCACCGCGGCCGCCGCCGACGGCCGGTCGCCGCGTCGCCGCCGACCACCGGCACGCCCCCGTCGCCGGCACGCAGCCGCCGGCCGAACGTGCTCGCGCGCTGAGCGCGACCGGTGTAGCGTCGCGCGATGTCCGCTCGGCGGGGCCTGGTGGCGCTCGGGGCGTGCTTCTTCCTGTCGGGTCTCGGGAGCCTCGCGCTCGAGGTCGTCTGGACGCGGCAGATGCGCCTCGTCTTCGGCTCGACGACGCTCGCTGCGAGCACGATCCTCGTCGCCTACATGCTGGGCCTCGGCATCGGCGGACTCGTCGGCGGCCGCGTCGCCGGGCGCCTGCGTGACGGCGTGCGTACCTACGGGCTGCTGGAGATCGCGATCGGCGTCTACGCGCTGGCAGTCCCCTGGCTCCTGCTGCAGCTGCCCGAGCTGAACCGCACGCTGCTCGCGGGGATGGCGTTCTGGCCGGCCGCGCTGTGCCGCTTCGCGATCGCGCTCGTCCTCCTCCTCGTACCGACGGTGCTGATGGGCGCGACCTTGCCGATCGTGGTCGCGGCGCTGGTACGGCGCGATCCGCGCATCGGCGCCAGCACCGGATTGCTGTACGGGCTCAACACGCTCGGCGCCGTCGCCGGCGTGTTCCTCGCGACGTTCGCCTTCTTCCCGCTGCTCGGGCTGCGCTGGACGAACGTGCTCGGCGCGCTGGTCGACGTGGCCGTCGGCGTGGTGGCGCTGGTGCTGGTCGCACCCGCCGTGCGCGCGTGGCAGACGTCGCCGGGTGCGCGCGACGCCGGCACGATCCCCGCGGATGCGCCCGGCACGGAGCGCATGGCCGCGCTCCGCAGCACCGACGCGGCCGTACCGTCGCCCGTGCCGCTCGCGGTGACGCTCGGTGTGTACGGCGTCGTCGGCTTCTCGGCGCTGCTCTACGAGGTGGCGTGGACGCGCGCGCTCGCCGTCGTCCTCGGCTCGTCGATCTACGCGTTCTCGTCGATGCTCGGATCGTTTCTCACCGGCATCGCGCTCGGCAGCCTGCTGTTCCGTCGCTGGGTCGACGCGACGCGCGCGCCGCACCTGCTGCTCGCGGGCGGCATCGCCCTGCTCGCGGTGCTCGGCCTCGCGACCAGCCTCGTGATGCCGTACCTGCCCGACGTCTTCCTCGACTACTTCGCGACCCCCGACCACGCGCCGTACCGGCTGCTGCTCGTGCAGGTCGGTCTCTCGATGCTCGCGATGCTGCCGCCGACGCTCGTGCTCGGCGGCCTCTTCCCGCTGGTCGCGCGTCTCGTCGCGAGCGCGGGACGCGACCCGGGCGACGCGGTCGGCAAGGTGTACTTCGCGAACACCGTCGGCTCGGCGACCGGCGCGTTCGTCACCGGCTTCGCGCTGATCCCGTGGATCGGCGTGCGTGACACGCTGGCGCTCGGCGCGGCGCTCGACCTCGCCGCGGCGGGCGTCCTGCTGCTGCTCTGCGCGCGCGGGCCGCGCCGCGTCGCAGTGCGTGCGGCGGCCGGGGCCGCGTTCGCGGCGTGCGCGCTGCTCGCCGTCGTACCGATCCCCTTCGACCGCGAGGCGTTCACGCGCGGCGTCTTCAAGAGCCCGGACCTCGCGCTCGACTTCGGCGTCGAGTACCTGCCGCTCGAAGGCGTGCGCGACCGCGAGCTGCTCTTCTACGCGGACGGGATCAATGCCACGGTGTCGGTGCACCGTGGCGGCGCGACGACGTTCCTGCGCGTCAACGGCAAGCCCGACGCCTCGAGCCGCGACGACATGCCGACGCAGGTGATGCTCGGCGAGGTCCCGCTGCTGTTCGGTCCGCCGGCGGAGAACGTGCTGGTGATCGGTTACGCGTCGGGCGTGACGGTCGGCTCGGTGGCGCGGCACCCGGAGGTGAAGCGCATCGACGCGGTCGAGATCGAGCCCGCGATCGCGGCGGCGTCGCGCTTCTTCGACGCGCAGAGCGGCGCGCCGCTCGACGACCCGCGCGTGCGTCTCGTGCTCGACGACGCGCGCGCCTACCTGGCGGCGCCGCCGGTGCGCTACGACGTGATCATCTCGGAGCCGTCGAACCCGTGGATGAGCGGCGTCTCGAACCTGTTCACGCGCGAGTTCTTCCAGATCGTGCGCGGCGCGCTCGCGCCCGGCGGTCGGCTGCTGCAGTGGGTGCAGCTCTACGCGATGGACCCGGCCTCGCTGTACTCGATCCTCGCCGCGATCCGCAGCGAGTTCCGCCACGTGTACGGCTTCGCCAACGAGCAGGGCGGCGCCGACCTGCTGCTGCTCGCGCAGGACGAGCCGCTCGAGCGCGACGACCTGCCGCGCTGGGAGGACCTGGCGCCGCAGGTCCGCCTCGACCTCGAGCGCGTCGGCACGCACTCGACCACCGACCTGTGGAGCCTCGTCCGGCTGCTGCCCGCCGACGTGGACGCGCTGGTCGCCGAGGCGCCGGGCGTCAACGCCGACGACAACCTGATGATCGAGCTGGCGACGCCGCTCATGCTGCACGAGGATACGCTGACGCCGAACTGGGAGGCGTTCGAGCGCTTCCCGCGCGGCATCGTGCCGCTCCTCGAAGCGTCCGGCGAGCCGCTCGACGCGCCGGCCGCGGGCGCGCTCGCGCTCTCGTACCTCGCGCGTCGCACCGACCCGGTCGTCGGGCCGGAGGTGCTGCGTTTCGCGCAGGGCCGCGGCGCGAGCGCCGGGGCGGTGCTGGGCTCGCTCTTCCTCGGCCGCTCGTCGAACGTCGACGGGACCTTCACCGTCGAGCAGCAGATCGCCGTCGCCGACGCCGCGCTCGCGCTCGACCCGCGCTCGTTCGACGCGCACCTTCTGCGCGCGGAGATCCTGCTGGAGGCGGAGCGGCACGCCGAGGCGCTCGCCGCGGCCGACGCGGCGCTGCTGCTCAGGCCCGGCGACCCGCGCGCGCTGCGCCCTCGCGCCGACGCGCTGGTCGCGCTCGGCCGCGACGAGGAGGCGCTGGTGGCGATCCGCGCGGTGCGCGCCTCACCGGCCGCGACCCCGCAGGAGGACCTCGGGCAGCGCGAGGCCGAGCTCGCGGTGAGGACCGGGCGCACCGCCGAGGCGAAGGACGCGCTCGAGCGCGAGCTGCACGGCGAGGACCCGACCTGGCTCGAGGGCTGGCTCATGCTCGCCGAGCTGCGCGCCGCGACGGGGGACGACGACGGGGCGGCGGCGGCGAGGCGCAACGCGCAGCGTACGCTCGAGAACCGCGCCCGCGCCTACCAGTGGCTCGCGCGCGGCGCGCTCTGGCGCGGCGCCCCCGACGAGGCGCTGCCGCTGCTCGAGACCGCCGCGCAGGCGGCGCCGCACGACGCCCTGATCGCCGCCGACCTGGCCGCGGTGCGGGCACGGCTCGCGGCGCAGGTCGGGAGCTGACTCGCCTCGCATCTCAGGACGCATCGCTGGGCGTCGGGATGGGTGAGGGGGGCTCCGAGCAGTCCCACACATTCGTCCGCGGCGGCTCGAGACACGTGCCCTCCGCCGCGCCGGTGGCGGCGGAGTCGAAATCGTCGTCCAGGTCCGAGCTGCAACGGTAGCTGAAGCACTGGCGCCGCTCCGAGCACGGCTCCCCGACGTCCCGCCTCGTCTGGCAGCGGCGCTCGTCCGGGTCGCAGATCAGATCGAGCTCGCACGAAGTCCAGCCGTCGCAGGACTCGCCCTGCCGCCGCGGCCTCTCGCACGTCCTGGTCTCGGTCGCGCAGAAGAGCGGATAGGAGCAGGCGTAGCCGCTGTAGTAGGTGTCGGCGCACGGCTCGCCCTCGGCGCCCGGAACGACGCAGACGTCGCGACACGACGAGCCGCCGTCGTGATCGGATGCGGAGGAGGGGCAATCCACGGTCAGGCACCGGCCCCCGCCGGCGCAACCGTCGTAGTCGCTCGCGTCGCAGGCCTCTCCCGGACCCGCGCGCCTCGCGCAGGTGCCCGTGCCGGCGCACTCCCCGGACACCGGGTCGCAGGCGAGCCGACAACGGAGATCGTCGCGGCAGGTCGAGGTGAAGGACTCGAAGGAGCACGCGTCGCCCTCGTCACCGAGCGCCGCACAGGTGCCGGTGACCCCCGAGCAATAGAGGCCGTCGTTCCGGTAGCAGGTGGCCTCCGAGCCGAAGAGCTCGGTGCAGGACTCGTACTCCTGGGTGTAGGAGCAGCTTCGACCGCACCGCTCGCCGGCGAGCGCGCGTACGGGATCGCCGACGATGGTGCAGACGGATCCCGCGCCGGGCCCCGGCGGCAGGCACCTCGGGTACTGCTCCCCGCCTGGAGCCTTGCACTCGCCGTCGAACGTGCACGGAGCTCCGAGCTCGGCGTTCGGTCGGAAGACCTCGAAGCACGCGCGCTCGGTCGTGTAGTCGGCACCGCTGCAGCGGTCGCGAACGGCACGCATCCGTCGGATGCACTCTCGCGCGGCGGCCTCGTCGTACGAGAACTGCAAGTGCGGCTCCGGCGCGCCGTAGCGCGGATACCGGTGGCACCACTGGTCGTCGTAAGGGTGGCCGTCCTGCTCGCAGCACGGCTGCAGCTGCTCGCAGCGTATGTCCGTGTACGCCGCCACGAATGCCTCCGGCGTGAGCGGACCGCTCGATCCCGAGTCCGAGCAGCCTGCCGCGAGCAGGACGCATCCCAGGGTGAGTGTCGCGACGAGCCGGGGTTGGTGAGACATGCCATCCCTCCGAGGTGCTTCGCGCCGAGCAGAAGGTCCGCGCGGAAAACCGATCGACGACGAACCGCAAAAAATCGGACGTCCGGAGCGGCGACGCTACACGGGGACCCGCGAAGGCTCAAGCGCTTCGGAAGCGGGAGCCGAACGAGCGGCCGCGCGCGTCCGGGCTGTCGCAGCGCTGCGCATCCATGTAGCGTCGGGCGGATGTCGGCCCGCTGGAGCCTCGTCGCGCTCGCCCTGTGCTTCTTCCTCTCGGGGCTGGGCAGCCTCGCCCTCGAGGTCGTCTGGACGCGCGAGCTGCGTCTCGTGTTCGGCTCGACGACGCTCGCCGCGAGCACGATCCTGGTCGCCTACATGCTGGGCCTCGGGCTCGGCGGGCTGCTCGGCGGGCGCCTCGCGACGCGTCTCAAGAGCGGCGTGCGCGCGTACGGCTGGGTCGAGATCGCGATCGGCGCCTACGCGCTGCTCGTGCCGTGGATGCTCGCGCAGCTCCCGGCCCTGAACCGCACGCTGCTCGCCGGCATGGACTTCTGGCCGGCGGTGTTCGCGCGCTTCGCGATCTCGCTCGCGCTCCTGCTCGTGCCCACCGTGCTCATGGGCGCGACGTTGCCGATCCTGGTCACGGCCCTCGTGCAGCGCGACGCCCGGATCGGTGCGAGCACGGGCCTGCTCTACGGCCTCAACACGCTCGGCGCCGTCGCGGGCGTGTTCCTCGCGACCTTCGTGCTCTTCCCGGCGATGGGGCTCACCTGGACGAACCGCTTCGGCGCCTTGCTCGACGTCGCGGTGGGCGTGCTGGCGCTCGTCTGGGTCGATCGCGCGTTCGCCGGGCGCGCCGCGCCGGGCGGTGCGGCGGTCGCGTCCCCGGCAGCCGCGACTCCGCCGGCGCCGCGCCGGAAGGCGCCGCAGACCGTGTCCGGCGCGACGCCGGCGGCAGGGACGCCGGCGAACGTTCCGGCCGCGGTCCTGCTCGTCGTCTACGGCGCGGTCGGGTTCACGGCGCTGCTCTTCGAGGTCGCGTGGGCACGGGCCCTCGCGGTGGTGTTCGGCTCGTCGATCTACGCCTTCTCGTCGATGCTCGGCGCGTTCCTCGCCGGCATCGCGCTCGGGAGCTTGCTGTTCCGCCGCTGGATCGACGCGAGCCGCGAGCCGGTGCTGCTGCTCGCGTGGGGGATCGTCGCGCTCGCCGTGCTCTCGCTGGGCACGACGCTCCTGATGCCCCACCTGCCGCGCGCGTTCCTGTGGGTGGTCGAGTCGTACGGGCTCGACAGCGGCCGCATCGCGCTCGCGCAGGTCACGATCTGCATGCTCGCGATGCTGCCGCCGACGCTCGTGCTCGGTGGCCTGTTCCCGCTGGTCGCGCGCGTGCTTTCCGAGCGCATCGCGGACGTCGGCGTGGCGGTCGGCCGCGTCTACTTCGCGAACACGCTCGGCTCGGCGACCGGCGCGTTCCTGACCGGCTTCGTCCTGCTGCCGGCGTTCGGCGTGCGCGACACGCTGGTGCTCGGCGCGGGCATCGACCTGCTGGCCGCGGCGCTGCTGCTGGTCGCGGCGGCGCGTACCGCGCGCGGCCGGGTGCCCGCGGTGGTGCCGCTCGTGGCGGCGGCCCTGCTGCTCCTCGTCCCGCTGCCGTTCGACCGCGAGGCGCTGACCCGCGGCGTGTTCAAGGCGCCGGACGCGGAGATCTCGTTCGGCATCGACCTGCAGCCGATCGACGGACGTCCGAACGGCGAGCTGGTCTACTACCGCGACGGCATCAACGCGACGGTGTCGGTGCAGCGCGAGGGCGGCATCCTCGCGCTGCGCGTGAACGGCAAGACCGATGCGTCGAGCTTCGGCGACATGTCGACGCAGGTGCTGCTCGGGCAGCTGCCGCTGCTGTTCGGACCGCCGGCGAAGAAGGTGCTGGTGATCGGCTACGCGTCGGGCGTGACGACGGGCTCGGTCGCGACGCACGCCGACGTGGCGCAGATCGACGCGGTCGAGATCGAGCCGGCGATCGTCGAGGCGTCGCGCTACTTCGACGACGTCAGCGGCCGTCCGCTCGACGACCCGCGCGTGAAGCTGATCCTGGACGACGCGCGCTCGTACCTCGCCGCGACCGACGAGCGCTACGACGTGATCATCTCGGAGCCGTCGAATCCGTGGATGAGCGGCGTGTCGAACCTGTTCACGCGCGAGTTCTTCCAGATCGTGCGCGGCGCGCTGGCGCCGGGCGGACGCCTGCTGCAGTGGGTGCAGCTCTACGCGCTCGACCCGCCGTCGCTCGCGTCGATCGTCGCGGCGCTGCGCAGCGAGTTCCCGTACGTCTACGGCTTCGCCGACATCTCGGGCAGCCCCGACCTGCTGCTGCTCGCGCAGGACCACCCGCTCGCGGCGTCGGACCTGCCGCGCTGGGAGAAGCTGCCGCGCGCGGTGCAAGCCGACCTCGAGCGCATCGGCAACTTCTCGACCGCCGACCTCTGGAGCCTGATGCGCGTGACGCCGGCCGACGTCGACGAGCTGGTGCGCCAGGCGCCGGTGGTGAACGGCGACGACAACCTGTTCATCGAGCTCGGCACGCCGTGGATGCTCTACGACGAGACGTCGGGCGCCAACTGGCGCGCGCTGGTCAGCACGAAGGGCGCGATCCTGCCGTTGCTGCGGACGTTCGGCGAGCCGCTCGGTGCCGAGACGATCGGCGAGCTCGCGCTGTCGCACGCGCGGAAGAGCTCGGGCGCCGTGAACGACCTGCTGGTCGCATCGGGCGAGCAGGGGCGCGCCGGCAGCGCGATCGCCGCCGCGACGGTGGTCGCGCGTCGCTACACCGACGGCTCGCTCGGCGTCGAGGACCAGCTCGCGACGCTCGACGAGGCGGTCGCGCTCGCCCCGCAGTCGTTCGGCTCGCGGCTGCTGCGCGGCGAGGTGCGCTACGAGGCGCGCGACTTCGCGGGTGCGCTCGAGGACGCGCAGTCCGCGCTCGCGCTGCGTCCGGACGACCCGCGCGCCCGCGTGCTGCGCATGCGCGCGCTCGCCAAGCTGACGCGCTACGAGGAGGCGTGGGGCGACGCCGAGGCGCTGCTCGCGACCAGCTTCGGTCAGGCGAACGCCGACGTGCTGCGCGACGCGCCCGAGATCGCGCTGCGCAGCGGCCGCATCCCGCGCGGCATCGAGCTGCTCGAGTGGCTGCTGCGCGATCGCGACCCGACGTGGATCCAGGGCTGGATGCTGCTGTCGTGGGCCTACGGCCAGCAGGGCGACGTGCGCAACGCCGAGCGCGCGGCGGAGAACGCGCGCGTCACGACGCGCAATCGCGCCATGCTCTACCACCGCATGGCGCGCTCGGCGCTCTGGATGGGCAACGACGAGGACGCGGCGACCTTGCTCGCCGAGGCGCTGGTGGTCGATCCGGACTACGAGGACGCGCGCCGCGAGCTGGAGCGCGTCCAGCCGGGCGGCGGCTGAGCGCGTCGTCGTCTTCGTCGTCGTCTTCGTCGAGCTTGGTTGTGGTCAGCCGGGGGCACCGTCGCGCACGCGCGCGGCGAGCGCCGTCGCCAGCTCCGCGAGGCGCTCGGGCTTGCCGGGCACGCGCGTGTGCAGGGCGAGCGGCTCGCCCGCGGCGCGCGGCATCAGGTGCATGTGGTAGTGGAAGACGGTCTGTCCGGCGGCGGCGCCGTTGAGCTGGAAGACCATCAGCCCGTCGGGCGCGAGCGTGTCGCGCAGCGCGTGCGCGACGCGCTTGGCGGTCGCGGCGACCGCTTCCAGCGCCGCGCTCGAGGCCTCGAACACGTTCTCGAAGTGCTCCTTCGTGATCACCAGCGTGTGGCCGTCGGTCACCGGGAAGATGTCCATGAGGGCGAGGGTGTGCTCGTCATCGTAGACGCGCGCCGCCGGTGCGGCACCGCTCGCGATCTTGCAGAAGATGCAGTCCTGGCTCATCGGGTGTCCCCCTGTCTCGTGGTCGGTTGGAGGCCGGTCGCGCCGCGTCCGGTTGCGGAGCGCTGCCGGGCAGGCTCTTAGTAAGGGATGCGACGCCCCAGGCCACCCCTCGGCGCCGCGGCCATGATGCTCGTCGCGCTCGCGACCGTCGTCGGCTGCAACAACTACTACCTGCCGCTCGGCAACATGACGGTGAACTTCCCGGGTTTCACCGGCGACGCGATGGCCGAGTCGGAGGTGCGCGAGCGGATCCGCCTGCCCGAGGGCTTCGCGGTGAACACCTGGGCGAGCGGCATCGCCAACGCGCGCTTCCTGCGCTTCACCGATACCGGCGACCTGCTGGTGAGCGCGCCGCGCCAGGGTACCGTGTTCCTGCTCGCGCGCGACGCGAACGGCGACGGCACCGCCGACGGCCGCATCGCGCTGCTGACCGACCTGAACCGCCCGCACGGCATCGCGCTGCACGACGGCTGGCTCTACGTCGCCGAGACCGACGCGATCCTGCGCGTGCGCTTCGACGCGCAGACGCGCCAGGTGAGCGGCACGCCGGAGCGCATCGTCACCGGCATCCCCGGCGGCGGCAACCACTGGACGCGCACCATCGACGTCGGCCCGGACGGCAAGCTCTACCTCTCGATCGGCTCGACCTGCAACGTGTGCGTCGAGGACGATCCGCGCCGCGCGACCATCGTGCGCTACGACCTCGACGGCAAGAACGAGACGATCTTCGCGACCGGGCTGCGCAACTCGGTCGGCTTCGACTGGCAGCCCGGCACCGGCGACCTCTACGCGACCGACAACGGCCGCGACATGCTCGGCGACGACTTCCCGCCCTGCGAGCTGAACAAGGTCGTCCAGGGTGGCTTCTACGGCTGGCCGTTCGCCAACGGCGATCGCATCCCCGATCCCGACCTCGGCGACGGCAAGGGCGAGCTGATCGCGAAGTCGATCCCGCCGGTGCACGGCTTCGGTGCGCACACCGCACCGCTCGGCATGACCTTCTACGACGGCACCATGTTCCCCGAGAGGTACCGCGGCGCGATCTTCGCGGCGCTGCACGGCTCGTGGAACCGCTCGAGGAAGTCCGGCTACGAGGTGGTCGCCGTCTTCCTCGACGACGAGGGCGGCGCGCGCGAGGAGCCGTTCATGACCGGCTTCGAGGTCGACGAGAAGGTGTACGGGCGCCCGGTGGACGTCGCCGTCGGCCCCGACGGCGCGCTCTACGTCTCGGACGACTTCACCGGTGCGATCTACCGCGTCGTGTACGGCGCCGCCGCACCGCTTCCGTCGGCCGCCGCCGGCTCGAGCGCCGCCGGCGCCACGAGCGCGGCGGCCGCGGGCGCCGCGCGCGATCCGCTCGCGGGCGTGTCGGCGGACGAGCGCGCGCGCGCGATGCAGCGCGGACAGGAGCTGTGGGACCAGAGCGGCTGTGCCGCGTGCCACGTCGAGGCGGCAGGGCAGAGCGCGGCGACCTACCGCAAGCTCGGTGGCCTCGGGGCGAAGTACACGATCGACTCGCTCGCGACGTTCCTGCGCACGCCGCAGCCGCCGATGCCGGCGTACCCGTTCCCGGAAGACCAGCGGCGCGCGCTCGCGATCTGGCTGCTCGCGACGTACCCGTAGGGCGCGTGGGCGGAGCGGGCGAGCGGACGACCTGGGCTGCGGATCCGCGCACGCACCGCCAGCTCCGCACGCTCGTCCGCGTCGTCGCGCTCGCCTGCGTCGTGACGCCGGTCTTCAACCTGCTCACCGACCGGCTCTCGCTCGCCGCCGTGACGCAGGGAGTGATCGACGCGTTCTTCGTGTCGAGCGTGGTCGGCGGCTACCTGCTGCTGGTGCGCGACGGGGTGCTGCGCACGCGCTTCCGGCAGCTGCCGTTCCTTCCGGACCTGGTGCTGAACGCCACCGTCGTCCTGCTGCTGTTCGTCCTCGCGCGCGGCGCCGGGCAGGTGCTCGGCAGCGGACGGATCGATCGCTTCCACCAGAGCCTGCTCGACCCGCACCTGCGCGTGGCGTTGCCGTTCTTCGTCCTGTTCGCGTTCGCTCTGACGTTCGTCCTGCGCATGAACCGCATGGTCGGCACCAACGTGCTCGGCTACTTCCTCGCCGGCGTCTACCACCGCCCGGTGGAGGAGCGGCGCATCTTCCTGTTCCTCGACCTCGTGGGCTCGACGCAGCACGCGGAGCGTCTCGGCAGCGCGCGCTACTACGAGCTGCTGCGCCGCTTCGTCGACGACCTCTCGGGGCCGATCGTCGGGACCGCGGGCGAGATCTACCAGTACGCGGGCGACGAGGTGGTGATCACCTGGCGTGAGGACCGCGGGCTCGACGACGCGGCCTGCGTGCGCTGCTTCTTCCTCGCCGAGGATGCGATCTCGCGCGCCGCACCCGACTACGAGCGCGAGTTCGGCGTCGTGCCGCGCTTTCGCGCCGGCCTGCACGGCGGTCCGGTGACCGCGGGCGAGCTCGGTGACCTGAAGCAGCAGATCGTCTTCGTCGGCGACATCCTGAACACCGCCGCGCGCCTCGAGGAGCACGCGAAGCGGGAAGGGCTCGCGCTGGTCGCCTCGGCCGACGTGCTCGACCGGATCGCTCTGCCGGCGGGCGTGGTCGCGGGTGAGCGCCGGACGCTCGAGCTGCGCGGGCGCGATGCGCACATCGTGGTGCGGAGCGTGACGCGCGCGTAGGCGCGCGGGTTGCTCCGCGCGTTGCAGCAGCGCACCGGAGCGCGCGAGACCAGGGTCACGGACGGAACGGATCGACCACGATGACCCCGCAGCCGTCGAAATCGCCGACGTTCCGGGTCGCGAGGCTGAGACCGTTCACCAGCGCCGTGGCGCAGATCAGCATGTCGGCCTGGGCGACGCGCCGGCCGGCCGCCTCGCGCGCCGCGCGCAGCTCACCGGCCGCGCGGGCGACGGCCGGCGTCACGTCGAGCACCCGGTCGATTGCCTGCAGCATCGCTTCCAGCCATGCCGCGAGCTTGCTGCCCCGGCTGGCGGGTGCTCGCGCAATGCCGTAGGCGAGCTCCTCGAGCGTGATCACGCTGATCGCGATCGCATCCTCGTGCTCCAGCCATTCGACCACGGCCGCCGCCGGTCGAGGCCGCGCCAGCTCGGAGAGGACGTTGGTGTCGACGAGGTACATCTTCAGGAGCGGCGGCGTCTTCCGGCGAACGGCGACGGCCGCTCGGTTCGCTGCGGAATCGCGAGGTCGACGCCTCCTTCCTTCCGCAGGGCGGCGCTCAGCTCGAGGAAGCGCCGCCAGCGCGACCTCCTCCGCTCGCCCTCGGCGAGCCGCGCGTACTGCTCCATCCCCACCACCACCGCGATCGGCTCGCCGCGCTTCTCGATGACCTGCGGGCTGCGGCGGGCACTTGCCAGGACGTGCGACAGCCCGGCCTTGGCGGATGCCACGTTCCATCGCGACGACATGGTCATGAAGCTAGGCGACGTGACCATGTCGGTCAAGGCCTGCTCCTGACAGACCGCCCGGCCGGTCAGGGCCAGCCGCGGCCTGCGCAGGGACCGTGCGGGAGCGCATTGCGTCCCGCGCAGGAGCGCGACGAAACGGCACGGAGAGGCAGGCGTGCACGATTTCGCCACCCGGTGCGCTCACCGTTCGCGGGCACCGCGCCGATCGGGGGTGGCGTCGCTCTTGCTGGACGGGGAGGCTCGATCCCGGGTCTGCTAGACGCTCGGGGCGAACGGTGGGGAGCCTTGCGTAGCGCGGAACTCATGGCGGAAGTCGGGTGCGGTGCGGGACGGCGCGTGGTGCGCGGCGTCGGCGCGGTGCTCGTCGTGGCGGCGGTGGCCGGTCTCGCCGGGTGCGGTCCGACCGCGCGCCAGCGGCAGGCGATGATGCTCGCCGACGAGCGTGCGCACGAGGCGCAGGCAGCGAACGCCCGCACCGGAGCGCCCGGGGTCGTGCAGACGGCCGGCGCCGGAACCGTGCGCAGCGCGACGGGCACGGTCGCGCCGAACGTCATCGGCACGGCGAACCCGGCCGGCGGCGCCGTGGTGGACATCGCCACCTACAAGGTCGCGCCGGGCGACGTGCTCGACGTCAGGTTCGCCTACCACCCGGAGGAGAGCCAGCGCGCGCCCGTGCGCAACGACGGGCGCATCAACCTCCCGGCCACCGGCGACATCGACGCCGCCGGGCTCACCGTCAAGGAGCTCGAGACGATCATCCTCGAGAAGGCGTCCGTCAGGCTGCGCGGTCCCGAGGTGAACATCGTCATCGCGGAGCTCGCCGAGCACAAGGTGTTCGTGACCGGGCAGGTGGCGAGGCCCGGCTTCGTGCCGTTCCGCCCGGGGATGACGTCGCTGCAGGCGATCGTCGAGCGAGGGGGCTTCCTCGACGACGCGAAGATGACCGACGTCCTGCACCTGCACCGCCGTGGCGCCTCGACCGAGAGCCGCAAGATCGACCTCGAGGATGCGTTCGAGGGCAACGCGCCCGACGTGAACGTGCTCGCTCCGAACGACGTGATCATCGTCCCGCGCACGTTCATCGGCGACGCGGACGTGTTCGTCGATCAGTGGATCCGCGGGCTCCTGCCGACGATCCCGACCCCCGGCGTCGATCTTCCGCTGCTGTTTTTCTGATTGAAACGAGGGGTCACGCGACCCCTCGCCCCACGCGGCAAAGCCGCGCGGGGCCCCACTCCCCGCGCTCGCTTTGCTCGGCCGCTCGGCTTCGCCTTCGCAGAGGGGGCGGTGCCGGGCGGGCGCCTCGTGGCGCGTCGTGCAGAGCTCGTCTGGGTTCCGCTGCCCGCGCTCGCTTTGCTCGGCCGCTCGGCTTCGCCTTCGCAGAGGGGGCGGTGCCGCGCGGGGGCGTGGGGGGCGGGTCGCGGGGCTCGAGCGCGCGGACGGATCGAGCTGGGGGTGGTGTCAGGCGGGGCTGGGGGCGTGCGTGGGGCGCTGGGTGCGGAGGTGATCGATGGTCGCGGCGAGGCGGGCGAAGTCGACCGGCTTGACGAGGTGGGCGTCGAAGCCGGCGGCGCGGGCGCGAGCGCGGTCCTCCTCCTGACCGAAGCCGGTGAGCGCGATCAGCAAGGTGTCGTTTCCGCCGCCGAGCTGGCGGATGCGACGGGCCACCTCGTAGCCGTTCATGCCGGGCATGCCGATGTCGATCAGCGCGACGTCGGGGGGAGTGTGCTCGAAGGCGGCGATGCCGGTCGCGCCGTCCTCGGCCGCGTCGACCCTCCAGCCGAGGTCCTGCAGCAGGCCGACCATGGTGGTGCGGATGTCCTCGTTGTCCTCCACGACGAGCACGCGAAGCCCGTCGAGAATGCCGACGTCCCCGGCCGGCTCCTCCGCGGCGGGCGCGTCCTGCGCGAGCGGCAGGCGCACGACGAAGGCGCAGCCGCCGCCCGGCGGCTCCTCGATCGCCACCGTGCCGCCGTGCAGTCCGACCAGCGAGCGTACCAGCGTGAGGCCGACGCCCATGCTGCCGTCCGAGTGGCCGACCGAGCCGTCGAGCTGGAAGAAGAGGTCGAATACCTTCTGCCGCATCTCGCTCGGGATGCCCGGGCCGTCGTCCTGCACGCGCAGCACCGCGTGGGTGCCGTCGCGTCGGACCGACAGCACGATGTGTCCGTGCTCCGGCGTGTACTTGACGGCATTGGTGAGCAGGTTGACGACGATCTGCTGCAGCCGCGCGGGGTCGCCGTCGGCACGCACCGCCGTCGGCGCGAGGTCGACGTCGAGCCGGTGGCCGCGCGCAGACGCCTGTGCGCGCACCAGCTCGCTCGCCTCGCGCGCGATCCCGCCGAGGTCGACCAGCTCCTTCTTGATCTCGATCTTGTTGCGGCTGATGCGTGACACGTCGAGCAGGTCGTCGAGCAGTCGCGCCATCTGCCGCGACTGTCGTCCGATGGCACCCTGGGCCTGCACGCGGAGGCGCTCCTCGCCACCGCCCCGCTCGAGGAGTCGCGACGCGTTGAGGATCGCCGCGAGCGGGTTGCGCAGCTCGTGCGACAGGATCGCGAGGAAGCGGTCGCGGCGGTCGACGGCGGCGCGCGCCTCGGCCTCCGCCTCCTCGCGGCGCGCGACGTTCTCGCGCAGCTCGTGGTTGGCGCGCTCGAGCTCGTCGGCGTAGCGCCGGATCGCCTCCGCGGCGCGCCGGCGCTCGATCGACTGGGCGACGTCGTGCGCGACGGCGCCGAGCTCGGACCGGAGCTGCTCGCCGAGCGCGGCGCGGCCGAACACCGCGAGGACGCCGAGGGAGCGCCCCGCGATCGCCAGCGGGTAGCCCGCAAAGGCGACCATGCGCTCGCGGCGCACCCACGCGGGATCGCCGAGCAGCGGATCGCTGGCAACGTCGTCGGTGACGTACGCCTGACCGTCGTGCGCGATGCGGGCCGCGAGCGGCTCGCCGACCGGGCTGCGCGCCGGCGCGACCGCGCCGTTCGGGTCGCGGCTCGCGCTCGCCAGCAGGCGCAGCGACTCGCCGTCGGGCGCCAGCACCCAGATGCTGGCGACCGCGGCCTCGGCGTTCGCGACCACGGCCTCCGCCGAGCGCTGCAGGCTCGCGTGCAGGTCCTCGTCGTGCGCGAGCGCCAGCGCGACGCTCGCGCGCAGGCTCGCGAGACGCATGCGCTCGGCGAGCGCGCGCTCGGCGGCGCGTCGCCGCGTCACGTCGCGCGCAGTGATCGAGATGCCGGTGAAGGCGCCGCTCGGGTCGCGGATCGCGGAGCACGACAGCTGCACCTCGACGCGCAAGCCGTCCTTCCTCACCCGGATCGTTTCGAGGTGGTAGTCCGCCGGCAAGCCGGCGCGCATGCGTGCCAGCACCTCCGGCGTGAAGTCGGGCCGGTGGTCCGGGTCGTCGGGGAGGTGCAGAAGCGACAGCGGCCGTCCCACGACCTCTTCGAGATGGTAGCCGAACAGACGCGCCGCGCCGCCGTTCCACGTGCGCACGTGACCCTCGAGGTCGCTGCCGACGATCGCGTCGTCCGACGACTCGACGATCGCCGACAGCTCCGCGAGACGCGCCTCGGCGCGCTTCACGGGCGAGATGTCGATCAGCGACAGCACCACGCCCGCCCGGCCCGCGCGAGATTCGTACGGCAGCACCCGCAAGAAGAACCAGTTGCCGCCGCGGTCCTGCACGTCGGTCTCGAAGCGCTCGCCGGTCTCGAGCACGCGGTGCAGCGTCTCGATCAGGGCCGGGAAGCGAACCGTGTGCGAGAAGCCGTCGATGCGCCGTCCGACGTCGTGCGGCAGGAGGTCGAAGGTCCGTCCGATCTGCGGCGTGAACTTCCGGATGCAGAGATCGTGGTCGAGGAAGATCGTGCCGACGTCGGTGCTGCGCAGCAGGTGATCCATGTCGTCGGTGAGCTCGGTCAGCTCCTGGATCTTCTTCTGGTACTCGGCGTTGACGGTGTAGAGCTCCTGGTTGACGGAGTGCAGCTCCTCGTTGGTGCTCTGCAGCTCCTCGTTGCTCGCGACCAGCTCCTCGTTGGCCGTCTGCAGCTCCTCGTTGCTGGTCTCCAGCTCCTCGACCGTCGCGTGCAGGTTCTCGCGCGCGAGCTCGAGCTCGGCCTCGAGCGACGAGGTGCGGGCGGCCGGCGTCTCGTGCCCGCCGTCGTCGGCCGCGGTGGCGCCACAGTCGATCGTGCCGCGGCCGTCGATCGCGACGAAGTAGTTCGTGACCTGCCCGTGGCGGTCGAACAGCGGCTCGACGGCGATCGTCACGCGCAGGTTCGCGCCGTCGTTCGCCACGGTCACCGCGGGATGCGTGGCGCGGCGTCCCTCGCGCGTGGCCCGCTGCAGCGCGGCGGCGATCGGCAGGCGCAGCTCTGGCGGCACGAGGTCGAGGATGTCGGTGCTCGCGCGGCCGCGCGGCAGTGCAAGGAGCCGGCTCGTGTCGCCGAACGAGTGCACCAGGCGACGGCGCTCGTCGACCAGGACCCCGGCGGGGAGGAAGCGCTCGAGGAGCTGCTCGTACGCGCCCGACGGTGTGTCTCCGGCGAGCTGTGGCGGCACGGTGGGGACGGCGCGCAGCTGCAGCGGCATCGCCAGCGGCTGGCGCAGGTCGTGCGGCAGGCGCACGTCGCGGCGCTTGCGGTAGATCTTCCAGTGCGGGTCGACGTCCTCGAGCTCCTCGGCGAGCTCGCCCGGGCCTTCGCTGGGCCCGAGCACGAGCACGCCGCCGGTGCGCAGCGCGAAGTGGAAGAGCGACAGCACGCGGCGCTGCACCGGCTGCTGGAAGTAGATCAGCAGGTTGCGGCAGCTGACCAGGTCGAGGCGGGTGAAGGGTGCGTCGTTGATCACGTTGTGCACCGTGAACACGATCATCTGCCGCAGCTCGCTCGCCACGTGGTAGCCGTCGGGGCGCCTGACGAAGTAGCGGTCGAGTCGCGAAGGCGTGACCGAGGCGAGCTTCTCCTGGTCGTAGACGCCGGCCGCGGCGACCTCGAGCGAGGCCGGATGCGCGTCGCTCGCGAAGATCTTGACCTTCGGACGCCGCGGCAGGAGCCGGAGCTGCTCGTCGAGCAGCATGGCGAGCGAGTACGCCTCCTCGCCGGTCGCGCAGCCGGCGACCCAGACGCGCACCTCCTCGTCGGGGGGACGACGGTGAAGCAGGCCGGGCAGCACGTCGCGCTCGAGGCGCTCGAACGCTTCCGGGTCGCGGAAGAAGCGCGTGACGCCGATCAGAAGGTCGCGGTAGAGCGCGTTGCGCTCGGCGGGGTCGTCGTGCAGCCGGGCGACGTAGGCGCCGAGGTCGTCGAGACGGCTGATCGTCTGCCGCCGCTCGATGCGGCGCCCGACGGTGTTCGGCTTGTAGTACGAGAAGTCGATCCCGAAGTCGTCGCGCAAGAGCTTGAAGATCGACTCGGCGCCGTCCGGGACGGCCGCGGGCGCACAGCGACCGTCGCGCAGGCGCGCCGCGTGCGCCAGGATCTCGCGCGGCATCTCCTCGGGCGCGAGCGTGGCGTCGGCGACGCCGCTGTCCTGTGCGCTTCGCGGCATGCCGTCGAACTGCGCGCTCTCCGGCGTCTGGACGATCACCAGCCCGCCCAGCGCGTGCACGTCGCGGATGCCGCGCGAGCCGTCGCTGCCCGTCCCGGAGAGCACGATCGCGACCGCGCGCGGGCCCGCGTCCTCGGCGAGGGAGCGGAAGAAGTGGTCGATCGGCAGGCTCAGGTCGCGCTGCGACGTCTTGTCGGCGAGGTGCAGCCGCCCCGCGGCGAGCGTCATCTCCTTGCGCGGCGGCATCAGGTAGACCGAGTCGGGCTCGAGCGTCATGCCGTCGGTCACCTGGCGGATCGCCATGCCGGTGTGGCGTCCGAGAAGCTCGTCCATCACGCTCTTGAAGTCCGGAGACAGGTGCTGGACGACGACGAACGCCATGCCGCTCCGGTCGGGCAGGCTCGCGAACAGGCGCTCGAGCGCCTCGAGCCCGCCGGCCGAGGCGCCGATCCCGACGATCACCATCTCGCTGGGTGCGGCGCTCGCCGCCGCCCGTGACGCCGCGCTGCCGCGCGGCTCGGGCCTCGGACCTCGGTCGTTCATCGGCTCCTTCCTGGCGAGACCGCGGTGCGAGGCGTTACGGCGGTCGTGTCGACGGAACCGCCGCAGCAAGTTCGTCGCCAAGGACCCGGCGCACGACGGTGCCGGCAGAACGTCGCCCCAGGTACAGTCCCGGCACGTCGGGCTGTAAACCTTGCAGGCGGTTGAAATCCGTACCGGCTGGGCGGCCGAACCCGTGTCGACCGCGGGCCCTCGGGGCGCGTGTCTCGATCGGCCGTCGTGTGCGGGTTCAGGCGCTCGCCGTGACCAGTGCGAGCGCGAAGCCGTCCCAGCCCTTGCTGCCCACGGTCTGCAGCGCGGTCGCGACGACGCGCGGCTCGACGGCGAGACGCGCCGTCAGCTGGCGGACGCCGCGTACGCTCGGGTCGTCGCTCGCGGCATCGAGCACCGCACCGCCGCGCACCACGTTGTCGAACACGATCAAGCTTCCCGGGCGCGTCAGGGCGAGCGCGCCGTCGAGGTAGGCGACGCTCGATCGCTTGTCCGCGTCGACGAACACGAGATCGAACGGCGAACGCCCCTCGGCGACGAGCCGCGGCAGTGCATGGAGCGCGTCGCCGACGCGCAGCTCGACGCGACTCGCGACGCCCGCGCGCTCGACGTTCGCGGCCGCGACGCGTGCGTGGCGCGGATCGACCTCGAGCGTCAAGACCAGGCCGTCGTCCGGCAGGGCGCGTGCGAGCCAGATCGTGCTGTAGCCGCCGAGCGTGCCGATCTCGAGCACGCGTCGCGCGCCGATCGCGCGCACGAGGATCGCGAGCATCTGGCCCTGCAGCGGCGAGACGTCGTGCGGCGGAAGTCCGGCCGCCGCGTTTGCGGCGAGCGCGGCGGCCAGCGCGTCGTCGGTGGGCGCGAGGAGCTCGGCAAAGTAGCCGTCGACCTCGCCTGCGCGTGATTTTTCCATCGTCCCCTCCGATCAGCGGCATTCGCGGTGCACATCGAGGTGGCGAGTCTGCTGTGCGGTTTGCGCCGGATCGCGCGCGTCTGCATGCGCGACGGCCGAAACGCCCCGCGTGGTCGTCCTCGAAGCTCGATGTCGTGCGTCAATGCAAGGTCGATCTCGCGAATCCGCACTTGATCGAGTGCGGCGCGAACGGCAAACTATCGCTGCGGCGAAGAGCTCTTCCCACCCCCGGGCCGCGCGCAACTTTTCACGTTCGTCCCACCAGAAGGTCGTTCGAAGCATGTCACCAACTCTGCGTTCCTCGTTCCTCCGTCCCGCGTCTACCGTGGTCGCTGCCGTGCTGGCGACCTTCGCAGCGAGCCCGGCGCGCGCCAGCGTCCCCGACATGCTCGCCCTGATGTCGTACTACGACGTGATCGTGCTCGACGACCTGTCGACGAGCTCGGACGTCGAGGGGCGAACGTTCGTCGGCGACGACATCGTGAGCACGTCCTCGGCGAACTTCGCGATCCACCTCGCGACGCCGCCGGGCGAGGGTACGCTCGTCGTGGTCGACGACATCGTCTCGGGTGGTCCGCTCGCCCTGAACGCGGGCAGCCTGAGGATCGGCGGCACGACCAACGGCCGCATCGTCAATTACAACGGCGGCGGCTCGCTGATCTCGGATCCGTCGCTGAGCGTCGAGCCGACCGCGACGCAGCTCAAGAACGCGTCGCTGACCATCGCCGGCTACGCGTCGAACAACACGGCGACGATCCCGGCGAGCCAGCCCGGCCCGCTGAAGTTCACCGTCACGTCGACCGACGCGTGCGGCGTGGCGATCTTCGACATCCCGGCGAGCGTTTTCTCGAACGACAAGGTGCAGCAGATCGAGCTCGATCCGGGCAGCGCGTCGACGATCGTGATCAACGTCTCGGGAGCCAGCGTCGACTGGACGCAGGGCAACATGGTGTCGCAGTTCACGAGCGCGTTCTGGCGCGCGCGCGTGCTGTGGAACTTCCACCAGGCGACGTCGATCAACTTCAACGCGCGCAACATGATGGGCGCGGTGCTCGCGCCGCTCGCCAACGTATCGACCAGCGCCAACATCGACGGCGCGATCGCGGCGAGCTCGCTGTTCACGACCTCGGAGGTTCACCTGCCGACCTTCGTCGGCGATCCGCAGTGCGGTCCGACGCCGACGCCGACGCCTGTCGTGACGCCGACGCCGACGCCTGTCGTGACGCCGACGCCGACGCCTGTCGTGACGCCGACGCCGACGCCTGTCGTGACGC
>Ga0268299_1001183_pt1 | contig 52113 bp, 39 predicted proteins | sample NOBtaG_FD_193484 | JGI IMG/M metagenome (GOLD analysis project Ga0268299, IMG submission 193484) | Activated sludge microbial communities from bioreactor in Nijmegen, Gelderland, Netherland - NOB reactor | ecosystem: Engineered > Bioreactor > Aerobic > Activated sludge | place: Netherlands... | reverse complement strand
AGGCGTTGACCTGGCCGGTCCGCGGGATGTACACCGCTTCCGGGTTCTGCTGGTGGATTTCGGGGATGAGCGGGCCGTTCGGCCCGTCGGGGACCGAGGCCGTCGTGAAGGTCGGAACCCCGGCGAGACGAGCCACCGTCGCCAGGGCGACGACGTTGGATCGCAGGACGGGGAGCTCGATGTCCTTGACCAGTTGAAACAGCCCGCTCTGATGGTCGATCAGCAGCATCACCGCGTCGGCCGGGTCGATCATCCACTCGTTGACTTTGGCCACGAAGTCCTCCCGAAGAGAAGCGTGTCGGTTCCGCGCCGCGACGTCCGCATGTCAGGATAGGTGACGGAACCCGGCGGGTATCGGCGATTCTTGCGGGCTTTTTGGCGGTTCTTGCCGTCTTCAGAATCGCCCCGGGGTGACGCCGACGAGCCGCTTGAAGTGCCGGGTGAGCTGGCTCTGGTCGCTGAAGCCGACGGCGAGCGCGACCTCGGCGAGCGAGAGCCGCCGCGCGGCGATGAGTCGCTTGGCGCGCTCGACGCGCTGGCGGATGACGTACTGATGCGGCGGCAGGCCGGTCGTCTGCTTGAACAGCCGGGCGAAGTGGAACTCGCTGAGGTGGGCGACGGCGGCGAGGTCGGCCAGGGCGGCCAGGGCGACGTTCTGGTCGAGGTGGGCGTGGATGTATGCTTCGACCTCCCGCAACGCCTGTCGCGCCAGTCGGCCGCCCGACCCGCGGGGGACCCCGTTCGTACCCTGCCTGTTGGACGTGTGTCGGATCAGCTGGACGACCAGCACGTTCGCCAGCGACTCGGCGCACAGCCGCCCGCCGGGCCCGCCGGTGAGCAGCTCGCGGCGAAGGGCCGCGAGGGTGTCGATCACCTCGGGGCGGGACTGGTCGTAGTAGCGGACCGGAAAATGAACGCGGGCCGGGTCGAGGTCGAAGGCCTCTTCGGCCACCTTGACGAGCAATGCCGGGGACAGCTGGTAGTGGGTCGAGGCGATCGTGTTGCGCCACCGCCACCGGCTCTCGACGCCGGGCGGCAGGAGATTCACCGCGTGCGGCAGGCCGTTTCCGCTGTGCCGGGCGTCGTCGCAGCGGTGGTCGGTACGCTCCGGAAAGGCGTCGCCGGTGAGCATGAGCCACAGGCATTCGAGGGGCGGGTGGACGATGTCGCTCGCGGGCTGCTGGGAGTTGTGTTCGACCCGAAGCCCATGCCAGCCGAGCGTCGCGCTCGTGTGCCGGAACGCATACGGAAGGTGTCCCAGCCGATCATCGGGGGTGAGCGGGGGCAAGGGCTTCGGTGGGTGGGCCGTCCGCGTCATCAGGCACCACTCCTGGTCAACGCCCCCTCGCCGAACGACCAGCTCACCGGCCCGGCGGGCACAGGGAGCTACAACTCACGAGAGCGCCTCGTGCCCGCCGGGTCCGGTGCAGCGACGGGTTCGGCGTGGCTACCGCACGAACACCACTGCCTCATGCTCGAAGGTGCCCACCTCGCCCGCGCGGAACACCCCGCCCTCCAAGCTGTACGCCTGGGTGTACAGCAGCGTCCAGTCGTCTTTGTGCTCCAACCTGACCCAGACCGTCGGCACCTCGCCCGCCGGGTTGTCCCAGTCCGGTTCGATCTCGACCACCGCGGATGCCACCACCTCCCCGCGCGCCGCGAGTTGTCGAAGCCGTGCGACCACGGCCTCGGCCCCCGACACCTCGTCATCATCTTCCCCGTCCACCGCGAGGCACACGGCCTCCGTGGCTGGCTCGGTGTCCTCACCTAGAACCCCGACCGTTCCGGGCAGCATCGCCAGCAGGGGTACGAAGTCCGTCTCGCGGGACGCGATGCACAGCCGGCTCCCGTTCGGCCGCAGGGCGACGGCGAAGGGCCAGAACGACTCGTGCCCCGTCCGCAGCAGGCCGTTCGCGGCTCGGAGGCTGGTGATGATCAGGCCCATCATCGTCTGCTTCACGTCATCCACCGCGAAGCCCCCAAGTCGGTCGGGTAAGGAGGCCGGGTTTCCCCGACCCCCTCCCCAGGAAACCGGACGTGCGGCTTACACCGCATCCGGCTTGTGCTTTCGCCAACGCCTCACACCGAGACGCGGCTCGTTCCGTCTCCAATACCCTGGTGGTGTTTCTGGCGGTGGCAGTTCGCGTGCAACAGCTCCAGATTATCGACGCGGTCGCTGCCACCCTGCGAGAGCCATTCACGGTGATGGATGTGCCACGGCTCATCTTCACGCAGCCGCTGGCCACACGCCACACACCGGCCGTCTTGTTCGCTGTACAAATAACGGATCCGTTCCCGACCGGCAAGCGTTTGCTGCAGCTTCGCGAAGGCGCGCCCCTCGAAGTACAGCTCCCAGGCCGGGTCGTACGGATTGGCCTCGCCGCGCACCTTCACATGACGCACGATCCGCACGTCCGACGCCTGTTGCAAGACGATCGGCTGCGCCCGGTCTTTGCTGTCATAAAGGGTGCCGCTGAAGATCCAGTCGCGGCCTCCGACGCGCTGGAAGTACGTCTTCTTGATCCACCCCGCTGACTTCTGGCGATGCCGCCGACGGCACCAGCGCCAGAGCATGCGAAAGATGCGGTTGTCCACCGTCCCAAAGGTCCGCTTGCTGCAAGCATGGCGGTGATACAGACTCCAGCCCTTGATCTGTTGATTCAACTGCCAGATCAGCTCACCCGCCGTCGCTCGCGAACCCGTCGTCTGGATCACCTCCCGGATCTTGGCCAGGAACGTGCAAACGTTCTTCTTCGACGGCCGCAGCAGCACCTTGCTGCTGCCGAACCGGCGTACCGTCTGACCCAGGAAGTCGAAGCCGTCGTCGATATGCGTCAGGTGCGTCTTCTCGTGGGAGAGTTCCAGACCTCTCTCGCGTAAGAAGTGTTCCACGAGCGGTCGGACTTCATCGCGGAGCAGTTCCTGCGATGTGCCCGTGATGATGAAGTCGTCCGCATACCGAACCAGATGGACCTTCGTCTCCTGCTTGCGTCGTCGTGGCGTGTTGAATTGCGACGCCAGAGACGCCTCCAGTCCATCCAGTGTCTGGTTCGCCAGGGCGGGAGAAATGATGCCGCCCTGAGGGGTCCCTTCCGTGGTGGCGAACGCGACGCCTCGTTCCAGATAACCCGCTTTCAACCACTTCCGGAGGAGGACACGATCCATGGGGATGTGTGTCAGCAGCCAGTCGTGGTCGATCCGATCGAAGCAGGATCGGATGTCCCCTTCGAGAACCCATTCGGCCCGGTGCTTGCCGGACAGCAGCCGATGGCATTGCCGCAAGGCGTCGGCACAGGACCGTTCGAGTCGAAAGCCGTAGGAATTGACGTCCGCATCGGTTTCCGCGATCGGATCCAGGCCGAGCAGGTAGAGGGCCTGCATGGCCCGATCGGTCAGGGTCGGGATGCCGAGCGGTCGCGTCTTGCCGTTGGCCTTGGGGATGTACACCCGCCGCAGCGGCTGTGGCCGATAGCCGCGCCGACGCAGCGTGTGGAAAGCGGCGGTCTTGGCTTCCGGCGTGTGCCAGCGAACGCGGTCCACACCGGGAGTCTTGGCACCGTCGTTGGAAACGACTCGCAAAATGGCCAGCGCCCGGCCACTGAACGAGTGAGTGAGCAGGTAGACCAGGGCCTTGACCTTGTGCCACTTGCCCGCCCGAACCGCCTTCACGATACGCGCCTGGAGCCGACGGACGTTACGGTGGACGGCCTCCCGGTCAATGGCATGCCAGTCCGGCGTAAGGCCGGGAGCCGCACCAGCGGGTGTTGAGGCCGCCGACATATCTGCGACGCTCCCTGAGGTCGGTTGGCCGAGGTTCTCTCGTGACGGAAAGCCCGAGGGAAGTCGGCCCACTTTCGTGGCCGATGACCCGGCATCGGTATCCGGCCGATTACCAGCCGGCGTTCGCTTCCTCCCTCGTCCTCTACCCGCTGTCCCGTCGGTGAGACTTGCGTTTCACGTTCCGCCCCAGTGGCGTATGGGGTGAGGAGGACAACGGGCTTACCACGTTCCGCAGAAGTAACGGAGCGGGTCGGGTCGCAGCACTTCGCCGGGGGTTCGTCATCCGTGTCGGTGGAGTTCGGAGCCACCGAGCCTGACCCCATGCCGTTTTGGCCCCGGCGTATCAGCATCTTGCGCCGGCTCTCACTAACGGCGATTGTCACTGCTTGACGTTGAGTTGACCCTTCCGCTCGATCCTGGTTCCCGACCGCGTCGATGCTGGCAGTCGCCGCCTCGGCTCGCGCCTTGGTGGCCCTCGTCGGAGGGGGCTACGTTGTCCCGGGAGCTTCGTACAGTGTCGTTGCCAACGCCGCACGTCCCGGTAGGATACGGCTGACGGAACAGCCGGTTCTGTCGTCGCTACTCCTTGCTCGCAGAACAGTTACCTCCGCGACTTCGTGTCGCACCCGAACGGGTGATTCATGTGCCGGCCCGACACATGAGCAAGGTGCGCCGGCACGTGATCCCGCGCCGGCACAGGATGACGACCCCTTACACCCCGCTACCCGGGGGCCGTCAATCGCCTTCCCGCCCGGCCCGCTCGCGTTCGTAGAGCAGGGCGAGGCACTTCGGACACGTCACCGCCGCCCGGTCCTCCGTGGCGATGCCCTCCATCTCGGCCCGGTGGGCCGCCTCCTTGTCGCGCGGGTTGCACAGCACCATTCCGTCCGCGTCCAGGGCGTGCCTGTCGCGCGTCGTCCGCCGGTCTCGCGGCATCGGTCGCCTCCTCATCCCAGGGTCGTAAACTAACCCCGTTCCGCCTCACGCAACGCGAGGGTCCGATGGCCAACGTCTACAACTTCAACGCCGGGCCGGCCATGCTGCCGCCGGCCGTCCTCGAACAGGTCCAGGCCGAGCTGCGCGACTACCGCGGCAAGGGCATGTCCGTCATGGAGATGAGCCACCGCTCCAAGGAGTTCGAGGCCGTCAACGCCTCGGCCGAGGCCGCCTTCAAGCGCCTCGCCGGCGTCGGCGACGGCTACCGCGCCCTCTTCCTCCAGGGCGGGGCCTCCACCCAGTTCGCCATGGTGCCGCTCAACTTCCTGCCGCCCGGCGGGTCGGCCGACTACCTCGTCAACGGCTCCTGGGCCGAGAAGGCCGTCGAGGAAGCCGCCCTCCTCGGCACCGCCCGCACCGTCGCCTCGACCAAGGCCGACGGCTACCGCCGCATGCCCCGGCCGGATGAGGTGACCGTTTCGCCCGATGCCGCCTACGTCCACCTCACCTCGAACGAGACGATCCAGGGCGTCCAGTTCCACGAGTGGCCCGACGTCGGCTCCACGCCGCTCGTCGCCGACATGTCGAGCGACATCTTCTCCCGGCCGCTCGACGGCAAGAAGTTCGCCCTGCTCTACGCCGGGGCCCAGAAGAACCTCGGCCCGTCCGGCGTCGCCGTCGTCCTGCTCCGCGAGGACTGGCTGGCGAAGGCCAACAAGAACGTACCGACCATGCTCCGCTACGCGACGCACGTCAAGAACAACTCGCTGTACAACACGCCGCCGTCGTTCGCGGTGTACGTGCTCGACCTCGTCCTCGCCTGGATCGAGAAGAACGGCGGCACGGCCGGCATGGCCGAGCGGAACGAGCGCAAGGCGAAGCTGCTCTACGACGCGATCGATCAGAGCGGCGGCTTCTACGCCGGCCACGCCGAGCCGGCGAGCCGGTCGCGCATGAACGTGACGTTCCGCCTCGCTGCCGAGGCGATGGAGAAGGCGTTCCTGGCCGAGGCGAGCGCGGCGGGCATGGTCGGCCTGGCCGGCCACCGCTCGGTCGGCGGCGTCCGGGCGTCGATCTACAACGCCGTCGGCGAGGACGCCTGCCGGGCCCTCGCCGGCCTGATGACCGACTTCGCGAAGAAGAACGGCTGACGGACTCGAAGAAGAGGATCACGAAAGCACGAAAGTACGAAAGCACGAAAAAGCAAGGAATTCTCTTTTTCGTGCTTTCGTACTTTCGTGCTTTCGTGATGAGGTCTGCTCTTACTTCGCCTCCGGGTCCGCCTGGTGCGTGATCCGCAGGTTGAAGCCGACGAACTCGAACTTGCCCTCGGCCGGGTTCAGGTTCAGCGAGTGGAACGTGTTCCCCTCCGGCAGCGGCTGGTTCTTGTTCCCCTCGTCGGTCTGGTCGCTCGTCTTGCGGTAGATCAGCTTGCCGTTGAGCTTGTTGACCGTCTCGACGGCGAGGATCTGCCGCGGCTGGTTCGGCGGCCCCTTCTGCTGGCCGGTGTAGCGCGACGCGAGCAGCAGGACCGGCATCTCGTCGAAGCGGTCCAGGACGAGCATCTGGTTCTCGGCCCGGTACTTCCAGCGGATCTTGCCCGTCTCGCCGTTGAAGGAATACACCTGGCCGTTGGCCGACAGGGCGCGCATGCCCTGGTTGAGCATCAGCGGCGGCTGCGGCGGGTTGCCGAACTGCGCCACCGGCCCCGCGAGCGGGCCGTTGCAGACCAGGAAGTAGTCGCTGCCGTCGCTGAGCAGGTGCAGCGACACCATCCGCTCGATGTCGGCCGGGGTCACCCGGTCGCTGGTCAGCACGGTCTTGCGCGTCTTCAGGTTGACGACCGTCAGCTTGCCGGTCGCCTCGACGACGCCGAACAGCTCCGGGTCGGCCGACTGGAGGATGACGCCGTTGGCCGGGACGGCCATCTCCCAGACGTTCTTGCCGGCGAGCGGGTCGTACAGGCGGGCGACCTGGCCGCCGGCCGGGGCCGGCTCGGTGTACAGGACGAACCGGCCGAACTGCCCGGACTGGTTCAGCTGGGCGGCCTGGTTCTGGCCGCCGACGCGCTTCTGGTAGATCGCGGCGTAGTCGGGCACCTTCTTGACCGTGACGCCGTCGGCCAGGCGGAAGATGCGCGTGTTGGCCGGTTGGCCGGTCGGGGCCATCTCGACGACGAAGACGTGGCCGGCGTCGCACGTGATGCGGGCCGTCGAACGCACGTCGCTCCGCGTCCACAGGACGCGCCCCGTCAGCGGGTCGATCGCCAGCAGCGTGTCGCGCGTCTGCAGGCACAGGACGCCGCTGTCCAGGGCTGCGGGCGTGCCGAGCCGCTGGACGAAGCCGTCCGCGAACAGGATCGTCGGCGTGCCGTCCGGATCGACGCCCGGGCTGAAGTTGCCCGGCTGGAACGCCGGCCGAGCCCCGCCCGCCGCGGCGACGATGCCCGCCCCGGTCAGCAGGTTCTTCTCCCACAGGACGCGCTGCGCCCGCGACGAGACCGGGTCGATGCCGTAGACCATGTAGCCGAGCTGGAGCACGAGCAGGTGGCCCATGCCCTGGACGGCGAGGGCCGGCCGGTCGTAGCGGCGCTGCTGGTTCGCCAGCTGCTGCTGCTGGTTGATGATGTTCTGGACGTACGCCTGCTGGATGTTGCCGAGCTTCTTGACCTCGGTCTTGTCGGCCGTGCCGAGCTTGTCCTCCAGGCGCAGCTCGTTCTGGTCGGTCCGCAGCGTGACCTGCCAGCGGTCGAAGAACGGCAGCGGCTCGCCGGTGCGGGCGAACGCATACGTCGTCCCCTGGCGCTGGTTCATGTTCCGGTCGCTGTCGTCGACCTTCCAGCCGCGCGACAGGGCGATCTTGCCGACGCGGTCGAGCTGCGGCAGGAAGTACTTGTTCGTCGCGAGGTCGTTGTAGACGTCGGCCCCCTTGCGGCCGTCGGCCAGGGTGACGTCGCCGAAGTCGCGGCCGAGGATGCCGTAGTAGTACGCCGCGTCGTCGCGCAGGTCGCGCTCGGCGAGCAGGCGGGCCATGCACTCGACCGCCCGGCCGGCCGTCGCCGGGTCGTCGGCCGCCTGGGTGCGCAACAAGAGCAGGTGGCGCTCCGCGTCGAGCAGGGCGTCCGGCTCGCGCGACTTGATGAGCAGTTCGGCCAGGGCGAGCCGCGCCTCCTTGCCGGCGGGGAAGTGCGACCCGAACACGGCGACGAAGCGGCGGATCGTCGCCACGTCGGCCGTCTTCTTCAGGCCGTCCCACTGGGCCTGGACCTTCGCCTCCAGCGGCTTGCGCTCCGCCTCGTCGGCGGCCTGCATCAGGGCCATGACGCGGCCCTGGACCCAGACGTCCGGGGCGGCCTGCACCGCCGGCTCGTCGATCGCCGTGATGCGGTCCTCCGCCCCGGCGAAGACGGCGAACTGCTGGTACTTCTCGAACGCCTCGACGAACTTGCGCTGCCCCTCGCGGCCCTTGGCCACCAGGCACAGGAACGCCGTCTTGCGCTTCTTCGTCTCGGCCTCCTTGTCGCGCCGCACCTCCGCCGTCGCGTCGGCCGGGATGTCGACCTGGCAGAGCTTCTCGTACGTGTCGAGGTACTTCTCAGCCAGGTCGAAGTCGCGCTGGAGGAAGTCGGTCAGCGTCTCGAACAGCTTGTCCTTCGCCTTGCCGACGAGCTCGGCCGGGATGGTCGGCTGCTGGAGGGCCCGGTTCAGGTCCTCGACCGCGCCTTGCAGGTCGCCCTTGTCCAGGCGCAGTTCGCCGCGCTCGACGAGGCCGACCGGGTCGTTCTCGTTGGCCTTGATGCGCTCGTCGATCTGGGCGAGCTTGACGCGCAGCTGCGGGTAGACGGCGATGTCGCTGGTGCTCTGCGAGATGACCTCGCCCTCGAAGAAGACGAGGTTGCCGGGCACCTCCTTCTTGCGCGACTTGGTGTGGGCGTGGACCGCGCCCTTGTCCAGGTCGATCGAGACGATCTCCGGCTCCTTGCTTTCGGTCCCCTCGCGGAGCGGCAGGTAGTACAGATGATCACTGAAGACGCCCATGCCAGACGGCTGGCCGGTGACCAGGACGCGGCCGTCCCAGGCCGGGGTGCCCTTGAGCGCGTCGAGGGCGCGGACGCCGCGCCGGCCGACGACGATCACCTTGCCGTCGTGGACGCCGGCGAGGTAGAGGTCGTCCTCACCCCGCCGCTGCGACCAGATCTTCGCCCCGTCGGCGAGGTTGACGCAGTGGATCGCGCTGGCGTCCGGCGCGGTGAAGTAGACCTTGCCGCCCTGGACGATCGGCGCGGTGCCGCGCCAGCCGTCGGCCCCGAGCGGCCGCAGCGGCTGGCCGTCCGGCCCGATGCCGATGCCCGGCTGGGGCCGCGGCCGGCCGATCCCCGGCTGGACCGGCCCGCTCGGCCGGGCGTCGCCGTAGGGGTAGGCCCAGACGAGCGAGTTCTCCAGCAGGTCGATGCACAGGATCGCCCCGGCGTTGGTCGGGCAGATGAGCATGCCCTCGCCGGCGGCCAGATGCGACGCATTGAGCCGGCGCAGCAGGTCCTGCTGGAGCTTGATCTTCGCCTCGGCCAGCGGCTGGAGGCGGAGGAGCTTGCCGGTGTTGGCGTCCAGCTCGGCGAGCTTGAGGTCCTGGTTCTTCTCGAGCAGGACGTAGAGCCGGCCGGCGACCGGCAGCGGCGGGCCGAGGAAGAAGCTGTCGCGCAGCTCGGCCGAGCTGTGCTCGTCGCGGCCGCCCTGGACCCAGCGCAACTTGCCGGTCGCCAGGGACCACGCCTGGAGCTTGTTGCCGATGTTCGCCTCGTCGCCGATGCCGCCCGGGTTCGGCCGGGGGTTGCCGACCTGCTGCGTCGGCGGCGGCGGGACGGCGATGTCGTCGACGACGAAGACGTGGCTGTTGTCCGAGCTGAGCGAGCCGGCGGTCGAGTTGTCGAACAGGATCGTCGGCCGCTGCTTCTGGCCGATGTACTGGTCGAGGGCGCTGGAGGCGAAGCCGATCCGCACCGACGAGCGGAGCAGGCCGTCCAGGGCGAGCGGGCTCGGGGCCTTCCACAGGCGCTTGCCGGTCTTGAGGTGGTAGGCGTGCAGGCCCTCGTAGTCGCGGTAGACGACGGCCGGGATCTTCTCGCCGTCCTTGGTGAGCGTCGCCGTGATCGGGTAGAACGACGACAGCATCGGGATCTGCTTGTCGGTCAGCTGGTCGGTCGCCTGCTTGAGGCGGTCCTTCGTCGCGTCGAAGGCGGACAGCGGCTGCCGCCACTTGGCGTCCATGAACGCCGTGTCGCCCTCGGCCTTGGCGTTGCGGCTGGTGTTGCCGCCGAAGATCGGCCAGGTCGTCCGGTTCAGCTCGCCGACGACGCGGACGAGGCCGCCGACGAACTTCTGCAGCTCTTCGAGGCTGTGGTTGCGGCCGCCGAGGCTGACGGAACCGCCGCGGGTGGCGAGCTCCTTCCAGACGTCGTTCTCGGCCTTCTCGTCGCCGATCTGGTGGAAGGCGTAGGCGGCCTTGAACAGGACGTTCTTGTCGATCTTGGCCAGGGAGTCGCGCTCGATGAGGCGCTTGAAGCAGAGCGCCGCCGCGGTGAAGTCGCCGCGGTCGAGGTAGTACGTCGCCAGGAGGGTGGTCGCCTCGCCGCCGGCGTCGGTGTAGAGGAACCGGCGCATGACGTCGGCGAGCGGGGCCGGGTCGCCGGTCTCCTTGGCCTTCTGGAGCTGCAGCGCGGCGTCGTTGCCGTAGGTGACCTTGTAGAAATCGAGGCCGGCCTTGGGCAGGGTGGCGACGAGGCGCTTCGCCTCGCCGCGGACGCTGGTCCAGACCTTGGTGACCTTGCCCTCGGCGTCCTTGCGCGGCAGCTGGGCGAAGACGTCGGACTCGAGCTGGAGCAGGAGCTGGAGCAGTTCGGTCGCCTGCTTCCAGTCCTCGGTGTTGATGTAGTCCTGCGCGGCCTCGATCTTGGCGGCCTTCTCGTTATCCCGCTTGAGGGTGATGTTGCTCTCTTGCTCGATGGCGTCGCCGGGCTGGCCCGGCTGGCCGGGCTGCGGCTGCGGCGGCTGGGCGACGTTCGGCTGCGCGGCCTCGACGGCGGGGAGTTTCTGGGCCCGGGCGACCTGCAAGAAGGCGAGGGTGGCGAAGGCGGCCACGGTCAGCGCGACCCCGCCCGCTCGGCGCAAGCTCCATGACATCGGTGTGGTTCCCCTCGGTCAGAGGCCCTATCGGAGGACGGCTCCCGCGAATCGGCCGATTGTCCCACGGCCGCGCGCCCCCGGCAAGGGGGAATCGCCAGGCCCGTACTGGGTGGCAGGCACGTCCGCCCGGCGGTCGGCCGGACGGGAAGGGGGTCGGGTCGGCACGGTCCCCTTAACAGAATTCGACGACCCAGCCCACCGCCCCTAACGAGTCGGTCGGGACGGCCTTCCCTTCAGTATAATCAAGACGAGCCTTCCGGTGTTGGAGTTTCCCGCATGACCGTCCCGACCGCGCGCGGCGAGGCGCGCCCCGTCCGCGACCGGACGCGCACGTTCCGGCCGAACTACGTCTCGTTCGCCGGGACGTACCAATGTAACTTGGCGTGCCCGCACTGCTGCGTGCCGATCGAGTGGCCGGACCGGCTGGACATCGCCGTGGCGGTGCGCTTCCTGGAAGACGCCCACGCGAACGGCGTCGAGACGGTCGGCTTCACCGGCGGCGAGCCGTTCCTGTACCCGGAGTTCGTCCTGGCCGTGACCGCCCGGGCGGCGGCGCTGGGGATGCGCTTCGACAAGGTGCAGACGAACGGCGTCTGGCACACCGACGCCGGTCATTTGGAGGGCGTGCTGACCGCCCTGCGCGACGCCGGCTACACCGGCAAGCTCGGCGTGAGCGTGGACAAGTTCCACGGCAAGCACACGGCGGAGGCGGCCGAGTTCTGTCGCGTTGCCCGGCAGGTGTTCGGCCGCGACAACATCGTGTCCCTGTCGTACACGAGCCGGTCGCCGGAGAAGGGCCTGGACCCGGTCCACGCCCTTGCGAAGGAGCTGGACGCGATCGTGGACTGGTCGCCGGCCCTGCACCGGTACCTGCTCGTGTCGCCGGACTTCACGATGGTGGTGAACTGGAACCACCTCGCCGCGGTCGAGCGGGCGGAGGACTTCCGCGGCTCGTGGGACGGCGCGTGGTTCGAGGAGGACTACTGCGAGGGCCCGGGCCAGGCGTTGATCGTGACGCCGCGCGGCGAGGTGAAGCCGTGCTGCGGATTCGCCAGCGACCTCGACCAGCTGACGATCGGCAACGTCCACACCGACACCGTCGCGGACATCATCCGCCGCGCGCGCGAGCATCCGTACGTCGGCAAGGTGTTCCGCGAGGGCCTGACGGCGATCCGCGACGAGATCCTGGCCCGCGACCCGGCGGCGCTGCCGGGGGCGACGACGAACCACTGCTTCTTCTGCTGGTACGCCCTGACGCGCGGCCTGGCCGCCGGCGTGGGTGGCGGCGGCGGCCAGGTCGGCGAGTGGACCGGGAGCCGGCCGAACCACGCCGGCGAACTGCTCCAGATCGGCGGGCTGCGGTCCTGAAATTCGTTTCTACCGCCGGGGTTGCGACATGTAGATGTTCGCGCGCGAAGCGATAAATCGGGAGCGGGATCGACGACAAGAAACGGAGGTGAACCGTGATCGCCGGGTTTCATCTCGTCTGGACCGCCTACGGATGGTGGCTGCCCAACGACCCGCGCGGCAGTTCCTCGCACGAAATCCGCGTCGAGCGGATCGCCGAACTGGGCGAACTGCACCACGGCCGCAAGGCGGTGCAGCCGCCGGGATCCGACATCCGCGAATTCTACGACCGGGCACGCGAAGTCCTCCAACACGAACTGCTTCGGTTCTCCTCAACCGAGGTCGCGGTCATCGCCGCGGCGTTTCGTGAAACGATCCTTCGGGAGCGGTACACGTGCTACGCCTGCGCGATCATGGGGGACCACGTCCATTGCCTGATCCGCAAGCACAAGCACCACGCCGAGACGATGATCGAGAACCTGCAAGCGGCGAGCCGGGCCGCCCTGATCGACGCGGAGTGCCGCCCGCCGGAGCATCCGGTATGGGGCGGGCCGGGATGGAAGGTGTTTCTTTCCACCCGGGACGATATGTGGCGGATCGTCCGCTACGTCGAACAGAACCCGATCAAGGCGGGTCGCCCGGCGCAAACCTGGGACTTCGTGAAACCCTACGACGGCTGGCTCCCAGGCGGGCACCCCGCGCGACGATAACTCGACGAATCGTTTCGCGCAGCGCGAGCCCGATTCCTCGTTTCGCGAGCCACAACTTGAGACACACCGGGCATGACTGGCCCTCGCCGCCAACCTGAGGCGGCGGCCCTGCTGTAATATTTCGTATAACTTTCCCTGGACGGATGACGAGATGGGCCGTACCCTCACGTTCGGTATCACTTTGTTTTACCAAAGGAGCCGACCATGCCAAGGAACCGCCGGAACGCCTTCACCCTCATCGAATTACTCGTCGTCGTCGCCATCATCGCCATCCTGATCGGGCTCCTCCTGCCCGCCGTCCAGAAGGTCCGCGACGCGGCCGCCCGCCTCTCGTCGCAGAACAACCTCAAGCAGCTCGGCCTCGCCCTGCACGGCTTCCACGCCGCCCACGGCCGACTGCCCGGCATGTTGCCCGCCGGGGCCAGCAACGCCACCTCGTTCGGCTACTCCGTCCACGCCCAGCTCCTGCCGCACATCGAGCAGGAGGCCCTCGGCAAGCTGTTCGACACGACCCAGCCGCTCTTCCTCGGCACCTTCCCCGGGCCGACGTTCCAGCTCAACCCGGCCGTCGCCGTCGCGGCCGGGACGCCGGTCAAGACGTTCCTCTGCCCGGCCGACGCCCAGGAGCCGCTCTTCACCATCAACTCCGGCGGCGGCACCCACGCCGGGACGAACTACGTCGTCTGCCTCGGCTCCGGGGCTGGCGGACCCGGCTCGTCGGCGACGAACGGCTACGACACGCGCTGGGCGACCGACGGCATGTTCCACTACGGCCCCGGCGTCCGCTTCGCCGAGGTCAGCGACGGCTCGTCGAACACGATGTTCATGTCCCAGTGCCTGCTCGGCCTGAACGCGAACCTGACCAGGTCGTTCGCCGATCTGGACGCCAACGAGATGCGCCGCCAGACGGCGAGCCTGGCCGGCCGCGGCCTGTTCACCGGCCCGGGCGGGGCCAACCCCGGCTACGGGGCCAGCCCGGCGATCGCCGACGGCGACCACGTCGCGGCGACGTCGTGGCGCGGCAACCGCGGCGGGTCGTGGATCTGGGGCAACGCCACCGCGAACGGCTTCACCGCCGCCCTGCCGCCGAACGCCGCCGCCCCGGACGCGACCGCCCACGGCATCGGCTGGCTGGCGGCCCGGAGCAACTTCAACGGCGGCGTCAACGTCTGCTTCGGCGACGGCGGCGTCCGGTTCATCGCCAACACGATCGACCTCGGCACCTGGCGCGCCCTGGCCACCCGGGCCGGCGGCGACCTCCCCGGCCCCTACTGAGGAGTACCGACCATGCGAACGATTCTCACCCTGGCGAGCGTCGCGCTCGCCGCCGGCTGCGCGGCCCCGGCCATCGAGCCGGCCGCCCCCGAGACGAAGCCCGGCCGACCGATCACCCGGCTGTTCGTGCAAGACCTCAAGACCTGTTCGCTGAACTGGGCCGACCTGCGCCAGGACGGCAAGGGCGGCGTCGCCCTCGACACCCTACGGCCGGTGGCCGGCTTCCCGAAGCTCGACCCGGCGAAGCAGAAGCTCGTCCAGATGGCCGAGGCCGCCGGCCTCGTCTGCGTCGGCGTCCGTGACGACGCCGACGGTTCCCACGCCAGCGGCTGGGCCCTCCTCGACGCCGGCGTCGGCTACGAGGACCACGGCGACCACGGCCACTGGCTCTACGAGAACAAGCCGGCCGTCCGCGACGCGCGCCTCGACGCCAAGCAGGGCAACCCGGCCCACCTCTACGTCTACGACCGCCGCTTCTACCTAGCCAACGACAAGCTCGCCGGCTACACGCGCCTCGACCCGAAGGACTACGACGACGGCAAGAAGGGCACGCCGCGCTTCGTCGCCGGCGGCGGCGGACACATCACCCTCGCCGTCCTCGACGACAAGGTCGGCTACGGCTGCTGGATCGACGGCGGCGGGCCGAACAAGGGCCGCGTCGACGTCACGCCGCTGACGACCCACCCGCGGAGCGAGCCGGCGTACTCGTTCCACCTGCCGCACGGCGGCATCCACGGCGCGATCGCCTGCGAGGGGAAGGTCTTCTTCGCCCCGGTCGATGGCGTCTGCTGGGTCGAGGCCGACCTCGCCGCGTCGCGCCAGCCGGCCGACGTGAAGGTGCATCACATCGACCTCGGCAAGGAGGGCGACAAGCCGCGCCGCACCGGGGCGTTCGTCCGCCACGGCCGGCACGTCGTCTTCACGACCGGCAAGGCGGCGAACCCGGCCCTGGCGATCCTCGACGCGAAGGCCGCCGAGCCGAAGCCGACCTTCGTGCCGCTCGCCGTCGAGATGGGCCGGTCGCCGACGACGCCGGCGGTCGTGACGGCCCGCGGCGGCAAGGCGTACGCCCTCGTCTTCCACGACCACGCCAAGGACGTCGAGGCGACCGACGCCCTGGAGGTGGTCGACCTCGACCCGGACGGCGACGGCTCGTTCGCCGACGCGAAGGTGGTGAAGAAGCTCGCCGTCGGCGACAGCGCCGTCGAGGGGCACTTCGGCCACCACGACGTCGCCTTCGACGCCGACGGCCGGTACGCCGTCTTCACCAACCCCGGCGACGGGACGGTCAGCGTCCTGGCGCTCAAGACGCTCGACGTGGTCGCGACGTTCCCGGTCGGCGGCACGCCGGCGACGCTCGTCGCGCGCGGCGGGCTGGAAACGGACGACTGACTTTCGTGGCGGCAGGCAGGAAGCCGGCCGCAAGAGCTCGCCGGAGAGGGGGCCCTAGCGGCCGCTCTCCTGGACCGTCTTCGTGCCGAACTTCCCCATCTTCGAGGAGACCTTCGCGCCCATCAAGAAGACGTAGATCTTGTTGTCCCCCGACTTCCACGCCCAGGTGTCCATGACGCCGCCGCGGTTCGGGTTGTTCGTGTCGCCGCCCGAGGTCTCGTGCGGCTCGCCCATGAGCTTCTTCACGTCGGCGAAGCCCATCCCGATGGCGATCTTGGCGTAGGTCTCCTCCGTGACCGGGGCCCCGCGCGTCGAGGCGACCACCAGGAAGGCCAGCACCCCGAGCCCGGCCAGGCCGACGACGGCGACCACGCCCCACACCCACCCGGGCAGGCCGCCGCGTGCCTTCCTCCCGCCCGGCCGGTCGTCCTGGTCGTGGTCGTCGTCCGCTCGCTGCCGGTCCGGGCGCTCCTCCTCCTCTTCTCCCGCGGGCATGCGGTCCCGGTTCCGCTTCCTGGCCCGGTCGAAAAGGGTGCCGCCCTCCTCCGCCGGGGCATCGGCCGTGAGGGCGGCATCCGCGCCGCCGCTGTCCGCGTCGGGCACCGGGACGACGAACGCCGTTCGACAGGCCTTGCATTCGACCATCTCGCCGGCGAGGTGGTCGCCGAGGTTGTACTCCCGCGAGCAGGCGAGGCAGGTTGCTTTGATCGCCATCGAAGTGCTCCGATTTAGCTCGTGCCGTTCCTTTTGGGCTGGGCCCAACCCACGACCGGGGGGTGTAATGGCGAGTGCCCCGCGACGCTCACCCCTGACGAATCGAGGCGTCGATGATCCGCTCGCCCCTCCCGCCCCCGGCGTTCCGGTCCCGGCCTCGTGGCCCTCGGCCGGCGCGCGCAAATCGTTGGCGGCCTTGGCGGCCTTGCGCTCATTGTCAACGATTGTCGCTCATTGTCGCCCGGCCGCGCGCGACGTTGGCGGACCTGGCGGACCTCCCTCTCTCGGCCAGCGGGGCCGACTCACCCCGCCGCGCCGAGCCGGCGCGTGATCTCCGGCAGCCACGCGGCGTGCTCCGGCTTCATCGCGCACGCCCGCAGGCAGACGACGCTCTCCGCGTCCCAGCGCTCGACCGGCCGGCTCGCTTCCACCATCGCCCGCGGGAACGTCGCCAGGGCCAGGTGCAGGTCGCGCTCGGCCGCCGCGTCGAACACCCGGCGCGCCTTCGCCGACGCCTCGCTCGCCGTCGCGGCCCGTACCGCCCAGGCGACGATGTCCAGTTCCGGCTCGAACAGCGGCGCGAACCGGCCGTCCGCCGCCAGCCAGCGGTAGAGACCCAGGGCCGCCTCCCGGCACGACGCCAGGTCGCGAGCGAACTCGCCGCCGCGCGCCAGCGGCAGGAGCCGCGTCGTCGCCCACAGCGCGACGGCCGACGCCCCGGGCCGCGAGCACTCCAGCGAGATCTCGCCCAGGTGCAGCTCGTCCGACGAGAAGTACGTGTACGGCGAGTCGTGCCGGTAGAACCGACCCACCGCCGGGTCGCGGAACAGGACGCAGCCGCAGCCGTACGGCTGCAGGCCGTGCTTGTGCGGGTCGATCACCAGCGAATCGACCTGCCCCACAGCGTCGAACGCGGCCCGGGTCGCCGGGGTCAGGCTGTCCGCCAGGGTGAAGTAGCCGCCGTAGGCCGCATCGACGTGGACGCGGAAGTCGTGCCGCTGGCGCAGGGCCAGGACGGCCGGCAGCGGATCGACCCGGCCGGCCGCCGTCGTACCGAGCGTGACGACGACCGTGCCGACTTCGCCCGTCGCCAGCAGCGCCTCCAGCGCGGCGGCGTCCATCCGGCCGGCCGCATCGACGGCGACCTTACGGAACGGCATCTGCAATACGGCCGACAACCGCTCGTGCGTGTAGTGGGCCTGGGCCGACGCCGCGACGGCCTTGCCGGGCCGCAGCTCCCGCGCGACCCACAGCGCCTCGAAGTTGGCGAACGTGCCGCCCGAACAAAGGTGGCCGAGGTGCGTCGGCCAGTTGAACAACCGGGCCAGGTCCGCGACGCACTCCTTCTCCATCGCCGAGCTGGCCCGGCCGCCGTCGAGGGCGTGGTTGTTCGGGTTGAGGCCGAGCGCGAGCATGTACGCCAGCCGGGCGACCGGATGCGGCGGCTTGATCATCTGGCCGACGTAGAGCGGGTGCGGGTACGGGTAGTTGTCGCGCAGCCGTTCCGCGGTTTCGAGCAGGACGGCGCGCAGCCGGTCGCGATCGACCGCCGGCGCGAACGGCGGCAGGTCGGCGAAGCCGGCGTCGAGCGTGCGGAGGGCGTCGGCGAGGATCGCGAGGTGGTCGGCGTCGTGGAACATGGCGGGGCCCCTACCGCACGATGGTCAACGCCGGGTTCGCCTTCCGCAGCGCCGCGACGCCGTCCGGCCCGACCCGGGTGAAGAGCACCTCCAGCCGGCGCAGCGCCTTCGCCTTCGCGAGCGGCTCCAGCCACGCATCCCGCACCGGCGTGGACGACAGGTCGAGGTGCTCCAACTCCGGCAGCGCCGCGACCGCCGCGACGGCGTCTTCGTCGAGCGGCGTCCGGGCCAGGTCGAGCGACCGCAGCTTCGCCAGGCCGGCCAGGGGCTTCAGGTCGGCGACCGGCGTCCCGGCCAGGTTCACTTCGCGCAGCTCGACGAGCGGCGGCAGGCCCTTCAGGCCGGTCACCTTCGTCCCGGCCAGGTCGAGCGCTTCGAGCTTCGTCAGGCCGCCCAGGGCCGCCAACCCCTTGTCGCCGACCGCCGTCCCGGCCAAACCGAGCCGGGTGAGCTTGGCGCAGCGGGCGAGAGTCGCTATGCCGGCGTCCGAAACCTTGGCGTCGCGAAGATCGAGGGTGGTCAGCTCCGGCAGGCTCGGCAAGATCGCCAGGCCGGCGTCGGTCAGCGCGGACGCCTCCAGGGCGAGGTGGCGCAGCTTCGGCAGCCCGGCGAGGGCCTTCACGCCGGCGTCGGTCAGGTCGGGGCCGCTCAGGACGAGGGCCTCCAGGTCGCGCAGCTTGGCCAGGTAGGCCAGGCCGACCGAGCCCACTTTGCTGCCGCGCAGCTCGACCCGGACGACCGGGCCGAGGTCGGCCAGCGTCGCCAGGTCGGCGTCGGTGACCGGACGGTACGAGGCGCGGACGCCGACGACCTTGCCGTCGGCCTTGAGGAGCGTCACGGCGGGGTCGGACCAGGGCGGCTCGGCGGCGACGGCCGCGGCGAGGAACAACAGCGGCGCGGCGCGGACGAGCGGTGGCACGGTCGGGCCCTCCGGGGTTGCGGCTATGCTACGGCCCGGCCCCGGCCACGACAAACCCGGCGGCGGCCGCTAGAAAGAACAGACACAGGAACCCCGCGGAGGACCACCCATGCAGGACCGCATCGCCTACCAGGGCATCACCTTCGACGACGTGCTCCTCGAGCCCGGCTACAGCGAGGTGGTGCCGCGCGACGTGGACGTGCGGACCCAGCTCACCCGCCACATCCGCCTCAACATCCCGATCCTCTCCTCGCCGATGGACACCGTCACCGAGAGCGACCTCGCCATCGCCCTGGCCCAGGAGGGCGGCCTCGGCGTCATCCACAAGAACCTGTCCCTCATCGACCAGACGCGCGAGGTCGACAAGGTCAAGCGCAGCGAGAACGGCATCATCGTCGACCCGATCACCCTGCCGCCCGACGAGACGGTCGGCACCGCCCGCCGCATCATGGAGCAGCACAAGATCAGCGGCGTGCCGATCACCGTCCAGGGGCGGCTCAAGGGCATCCTGACCCGGCGCGACCTGCGCTTCCTGCAGGACAACAACCAGCGCATCGCCGAGGTGATGACGAAGGACAACCTCGTCGTCGCCCCGGAAAATACGACGCTCGAAGCGGCGGAGCGGATTCTGACGGCGAATAAGGTCGAGAAATTGCTCCTCGTGGACGATAACTATCACCTGAAGGGCCTGATCACGATCAAGGACATCGACAAGCTGCAGAGCTTCCCGAACGCGTGCAAGGACGCCCGCGGTCGGCTCCGCGTCGGCGCGGCGATCAGCGTCCACGACTTCGAACGGGCCGAGTCGCTCATCCGGGCCGGGGTCGATGTCCTCGTCGTCGATTCGGCGCACGGCCATTCGCGCAACGTCGTCGAGACGGTGCGCGAGGTGAAGAAGCGGTTCGCCATCGAGGTCATCGCCGGCAACGTCGCGACGGCGGAGGGGGCGCGGGCCCTGGCCGACGCCGGCGTCGATGCGGTGAAGGTCGGCATAGGTCCCGGTTCGATTTGCACGACGCGGATCATCTCCGGCGTCGGCGTGCCGCAGGTCACGGCGATCTACGAGAGCGTCAAGGCCCTGGCCGGCACGGGGGTGCCGGTCATCGCCGACGGGGGCATCCGCTATTCCGGCGACGTGACGAAAGCGCTGGCCGCCGGGGCGCACTGCGTCATGCTCGGCAGCCTGCTCGCCGGCCTGGCGGAGAGCCCGGGACAGGTCATCCTCTACAAGGGGCGCAGCTTCAAGACGTACCGCGGCATGGGCTCCCTCGGGGCGATGATGGCCGGGTCGAAGGACCGCTACCGGCAGGACGAGAAGGCCGGCCGGGACAAGCTCGTCCCGGAGGGGGTCGAGGGGCGGGTGCCCTACAAGGGGCCGCTCGCGCCGTTCATCCACCAGCTGGTCGGCGGCCTGCGGGCCGGCATGGGGTACTGTGGAACCCAGACGATCCAGGAGCTGCGGACCCGGACGCGTTTCATCCAGGTCAGCGCGGCGACGGTGCAGGAGAACCATCCGCATGACATCGCCATCACGCAGGAAGCGCCCAACTACACGTCCCGGTCGGACCACCACTCCGGCGACAGCGCGTAAGGCGTGGCTCGGCCTGGTGGCGTTCGCCGCCCTGGTGCCGGCCGTGACCGCGCAGCCGGCCCCGACGGAGTGGCGCGCGCCGCCCGGCACGCCGCGGCCGGTCCCGGCTGTCGCGTTGCCGGCCCCGCCGGCGGTGCTCGGCCAGACGCTGCCGGTGGCCGGCCAGGTCCAGCCGGGGCGGGACGTCCAGCCGGGCCGGCCGCAAGGGCCGTTGGACCGACTCGACCGCCTCCCCGACTCGCGGTCGGACGTGTCCGTCGAATTGCCGGGCCCGGAGCGCATCTTCCGGCTCGACACCGAGGCGGCGCTGCAGGAGCGCATCCGCCAGGAGAACCGCGACAAGACGCCGCCGGAACGGAACGTCACGTTCCCCGACGAGATCCAGCTGACGCGCGAGCCGTACGCCGGCCGGCACTGGCCGCGCCAGTACGTCTACGTCGAGCCGAACTACCTCATCTACAAGCGCCTCTACTTCGAGGAGCGCAACAGCGAGCGCTACGGCTGGGACCTCGGCCCGATCTCGGTCGTCGCGTCGCCGCTGTACTTCTTCCGCGACGTCGCCTTGCTGCCGTACCGCGCAGGGACCGACTTCTGCCGCTGGCACGAGACGAACGCCGGCTACTGCCTGCCGGGCGACCCGGTCCCGTACTACCTCTACCCGATCGAGTTCAGCGCCACCGGCTCGGCGACCAGCACCCTGACGCTCGTCGCCCTGCTCGCGGCGTTCCCGTGAGTCGGTAAACAAACTAGCCCGGGCGTTGCGACGCCCGGGCCTCTTTGCGTTTTAGGGGCTCACTTCTTCTTGAAGTCCCCCGCCTGGATGATGACGAGCTTCTTCGGGTCGAGGAACTTCCGCAGCGCCGCGGCGACCTGCTCGGTCGTCACGCCCTCGATCCGCTTCTCCAGGTCGGCGTAGAACGACAGCGGCTTGCCCTCGTAGAGACTCTCCTGGAGGAGGGCCGCCATCTGCTCGTCGCTCGCCCGGCGGACCTTGAGCTGCTTCAGGTACGCCTCGCGCGCCTCGATCACCTCCTGCTCGCTGACGCCGTCGCGCAGGACGCGCGTCAGCTCCTCGTCGATGACGCCGGCGAGCTTGTCGGCGACGGAGGGGTTGTAGATCGCCGACATCGAGAAGCGCCCGGCCGGGTCGAGGCCGCTCGCGCTGAACTGCGACCCGACGCCGTACGACAGGCCCTCCTTCTGCCGGACGCGGTTGCCCAGCCGCGACGACAGCGACCCGCCGCCGAAGAGGAAGTTGCCGACGACGAGCGGGGCGTACTCGTCCGAGGTGTCCTTGAGCGGGAACGTCAGCGACGCGAGGTAGACCGCGTTCGCCTTGTCCGGCGTCTCGATCGTCACCTTCCCGCCGGCGACGTTCTCGACGGCCGGCCGTTCGACGCGCTGGTAGGCGACCTTCGCCTTCCAGTCCGCGAGCAGCTTCGCCAGGCCGGCCGTCGTCGCGGCCGGGTCGAAGTCGCCGACGACGACCACCTCGCCGACGGTGCCACCGACCTGCTCGTCGTAGAGCTTCTTGACCTGCTCGACGGTCGTCTTGCCGAGGCGCTCGATCGACTCCTCGACGGTCGGGGCGTAGCGGATGTGGTCCTGCGGGAACGGGTTGAGCTTGCGCTGCAGCGCCCGGCCGGCGAGGGCCTGCGGGTCGGTCCGCTGCCGTTCGAGGCCGTCGGCCATCTGCCGCTTGAGGACGTCGAACTCCTCGGCCGGGAAGGTCGGCTTGCGCAGCACCTCCTCCAGCAGGGCGAGCACCGCCGGGACGGTGTCGCGCTTGCACTCGACGGTGAAGTTCAGCTCGCCGAGCTGGCCGCCCGGGGAGATCCGCGCCTTGAGCCGGTCCAGCTCGTCCTCCAACTGCTGCCGGGTGTACTTGTGCGTGCCGCGCATCATCAGCATCGGCAAGAGCGACGACGCCGACGTGTTCGGCTGCAGCGACGCCGGGTTGCCGTAGCGGAGCGTCACGTCGATGAGGACCGACTCGCCGCGCGACTTCTTCGGCAGCAGGGCGAGCTTGACGCCGGTCGGCAGCTCGGCGCGCTGCGAGCGCTTCTCGATGTTGGCGATCGTCGGCTCGAAGAACTCGCCGGCGGCGACGGCGGTGCCGCTGCCGGTGTAGTCCTTCAGGACGGCGGCCAGGTCGGCGACGGCCGGGACCGGCGTGCGCGTCGTCGTGTCGGTCGGGATGAAGACGCCGACGGTGCGGTTGCTCGCCTGGAGGTACTGCTTCGCGACGCGCGCCACGTCCTGGGGGGTGACCTTCGCCACGCGGTCGCGGTGCAGGAAGAACAGCCGCCAGTCGCCCTTCGACGCCCAGTCGCTGAGCGTGACGCCGATGCGGTTCGCGTCCTTCATCTGCAGCTCGCGCTGCTTGGCGAGCCGCGTCTTGGCCCGCTCGACCTCGGCCGGGTCGATCTGGTCGCCGGCCTGCTCGACGGTCTGCACGAGCAGGTCGCGCAGGGCCGGCACCTCCGTCTCCTTCGTCGCCTGGGCGACGGCGTACAGGACGCCCGGGTCGTGCCACGAGAACGCCGACGCGCCGACGCCGCCGGCCTTCTTCGTCGCGACGAGGGCCTTGTACAGCGGCCCCGACGGCTGCGCGCCGAGGACGGCGGCGAGCACCTCGACCGCGGCGAAGTCGGGGTGCGACCCGGCCGGGACGTGGTACAGCACGCCGGCGACGCCGAGGCTGCCGACCCGGCGGAGGACGACGTTGCGCTCGCCGTCCTGGGGCGGCTCCTCGGTGTAGGTCGTCTCCAGGGTGCGCGTCGGCTTCGGCAGGACGCCGAAGTACTTCTGCGCCAGCTCCAGGGCCTTCGCCTCCTTGAAGTTGCCGGCGACGACGAGGATGGCGTTATCGGGCTGGTAGTACTTCTTGTAGAAGGCCTGGAGGCGGTCGATCGGCACGCGCTCGATGTCGGACCGGTTGCCGATCGTCGGCTTGCCGTAGTTGTGGAACTCGTACGCCGCCCCGAGCATGCGCTGGAGCAGGACGCTCTGGGGGTTGTTCTCGCCCGACTCGAACTCGTTGCGGACGACGGTCATCTCGCTGACGAGGTCCTCGCGCTTGACGAAGCTGTTGACCATGCGGTCGGCTTCGAGGCGGATCGCGAACTCGAGGTTCTCGTCGGTCGCTTCGAGCGTCTCGAAGTAGTTGGTGCGATCGACCCAGGTCGTGCCGTTGAACTGCGCGCCGCGGTCGCGGAGGGCCTTCGGCACGTCGGGGTGGTTCGGCGTGCCCTTGAAGACCATGTGCTCGAGCAGGTGGGCCATGCCGGTCTCGCCGTAGCCCTCGTGGCGGGAGCCGACCAGGACGGTCAGGTTGACGGTGACCTTGGCGGAGGCCGGGTCGGGGTAGAGAAGGACCCGGAGCCCGTTGTCCAGGCGGTATTCGGTGATACCTTCGAGGGAGACGACCTTCTTCGGCATGGCGGGGGCCTGCGCGGGGACCGGGCCGGTGGGAACGAGCCAGGCGGCGAGGACGGCCAGGGCCGCCAGTCCGCCGCATAAGCCGGAGCGCATCATGTCGCGAACTCCTGCATCCGATAAAGAATACCGTCCTCGTAACCGGCACACCCGGCCGCCGGGTTTCCGCCGGGAAAACGGCACGCGGGACACGTGGGCCGGATGGCGTTGACCGGCCGTCGAACGGGCGTTATAGAACGTCCCCCCGGCGGGCCGGGGGTCGATCAGAGGGGATGTTGTATGCGGCACGACGAGCGGAAGCCAGGCGGTCGGCGGCGCGGGTTACTGGCCGGGTTGTTGCTGGTGCCCCTGGCCCTGGCCGGCTGTTCGCACACGGAGAAGGGCCTCGCCGCCGGCGGCGTCGGCGGCGCGGTCGTCGGCGGCCTGGTCGGCAACGCCCTGGGCAACACCGCCGCCGGGGCGGTCATCGGCGGCGCGACCGGCGCGATCGCCGGCGGGGCGATCGGCAACGGCGTCGATCGGGCGGAGGCCCGCGCCGAGGCGCGGGCGGTCCAGGCGGCGCGCGGCCCGCTCGGGTTGCAGGAGGTCGCCCACATGGCCCAGTCGAACGTCGGCGACGACGTCATCGTCCAGCAGATCCAGCTGACCGGGGCGGTCTACACCCTCAACGCCGACCAGATCGTCTGGCTGAAGCAGCAGGGCGTCAGCGACCGGGTCGTCCGGACGATGCAGACCAGCGGCGGCCGGCCGGCGGTGCGCTACGCCCCGCCGCCGAGCACTCTGGTCGTCTACGAGCAGCGGCCGGTCTACTTCGCCCCGCCGCCGCCGCCCCCGCCGCCGATGGTCGGCGTCGGCGTCCACTTCCGGCGGTGAAATGGTCCGAGCCGGAAGCGTCAGCGACGGGTCTTCACCACCCGTCGCTAACGCTTCCGGCTCGGTTCGTTTTTGGACCCGTCACCGATTGAACAGGAACGCCTTGCTGTTGACCAGCGCCCAGGCGAGATCCTGCGCCCCCGGGTGGCGCGGATCGATCGGCACCGGCACTTCCGCCAGCTCTCGCGTCAGGCGGGCCAACTCGCCGTCCTGGTCCTTGTACAGCTTCAGCAGCAGGTTCGTCATGTCCGCCGTGCGCTCCTCCTTCGGCGTCGCCAGGGCCTTGGCCAGGTTCGCCTCCAGCGGCTTCAGCCTCAGCGGCTTCGCGCTCGTCGTCACGCTGAGGCGGAACTTGCCCAGCAGGTGCTTGGCCGCCTGAGCGTACTTCTGGTCGAGCGTCACCACCAGCTCGACACCCTGGGCGTTGCCCTGCGGCTGCTCGAACTCGTAGATCGCCGTCTGGGCTTTGCCGAACTCCGGCGCGATGGCCCAGCCGTTGTTGTTGTTGTTGTTGAGCGTGTTCTGGATCGCGAACCCGGCCTGGCTGAAGGTCACCTGCGGGTTGACGAGCTTGACCGCCTTGAGCGCGTCGTTCGAGCCGAGCGGCTTGGCCTGGACCTTGAACGACGTCAGGACGAAGTTGCCGTTGTCCGCCCCGCCGGGGCCCTTCGCCGGCAGGGTGTCGTCGGGCAGCGCCTCCAGGCGGATGCCGGTCAGGTTCCCGTGCGGCACCTTGAGCTTGACGGTGTAGGTCGCCGTGTTCGGCTTCGGCCCGCCGGCGAGGATGGCCCCGTCGTCGAGCTTGTTCAGCACGACGCCGCCGTCGGCCTTCGCCTCGACGACCTCGGCCGGCAGCCAGTCCGTCTGTCGGCCGAGCGTCTTCTCGTACGCCTCGGCCTTGGCCGGGATCGTCTTCTCGTAGGCGGCGAGTGCCTCGGCCCGCTTCTTGTTCTCGGCGAGCTGGCCCTCGTAGTCCGCCTTGCCGTCGGCGATCGCCTTCAGGCCGAGGTCGATCTCCTTCGCGGTCGGCAGCCGGCCGATCAGGGCGAGGTACAACTCCTCGACGACCTTGCGGTCGTCGGTCGTCGCCTGGAGGAGCTTGGCGATGCGGTTGTTCGGGTCGCGGACCGCGTCGCCGAGGACCGGGCCGTTGACGAGGTTGAGGATCGGCGCGAGCATGAGCGACGTCGTCCGCTCGCACTCGCAGACGCTCTCGCGGGCCGGCTTGCCGAACAGCAGGAAGAAGTTGCCGCCGACGTCCTGCGTCGAGTCGAGCAGCTCGGCCGCCCGCGCCCCCGGCGGCAGGCCCGGCAGCTTGGACTGGACGCCGAGCGTCCGGTGGATCGTGTCGTAGAGCACCTCGGCCGATAGGCGGCGCGGCAGGGCCCGGGCGTAGTTCGCCTCGTCGTCCTTGTTCCACGGGTTCGCCTCGACCGACTGCTGGTAGACGCGCGACTTGCAGATCGTCCGCAGCGTCTCGCGCGTCTTGAAGCCGCCCTTGACGAACTCGTCCGTCAGCCGGTCGAGCAGCTTCGGGTTGCTCGCCGGGTTGCCGGCCCGGATGTCGTCCACCGGCTCGATGATCCCGACGCCGAGCAGGTAGCTCCACAGACGGTTGACGTAGCTCTTCGCGAAGTACGGGTTCTCCGCGGCGGTGACCCACTTCGCGAGCTGCTCGCGGCGGGCGGCCTTGTCGTCGATGGCCGGGCCGGCGTGCGTGTACGGGAACTTCGGCGGCGCGACCGCGTTCGTGCGCAGGTTCTTCACGTCGCCGGACTTGCCGTCGCCGATGAGTTCGACGAGGGGCTGGGCCCCCTCGACGGCGCTGCCGCCGACCTTCTGGCCCTTGAACGCCGGATCCTCGGCTCGCGTCACCTGGGCGAAGTACGCGGCGAGGTGGTAGTACTGGTCCTGGGTCCAGCGCTCGAACGGGTGGTCGTGGCACTTGTTGCAGTTGAAGCGGATCGCCAGGAAGAGCTGCGTCGTGTTCTCCATGACCGACTCCGGGTCGCGGAGTACCTTGTAGTAACTCGCGGCCGGCGAGGCGACGTTCGAGCCGGTCGCGGTGAGCACCTCGCGGACGAACTGGTCGTAGGGCTTGTCGTCCGCGACGGCCTTGCGGATGTAGGCCCGGAACGCCTGGGCCCCGGGCTGGCCGAGGAACTTGCGGTTGACCTGGAGCAGGTCGGCCCACTTGTTCGTCCAGTGCTCGACATAGGCCGGGCTGCCGATGAGGGCGTCGATGACCGCTTCGCGTTTCGCCTTGCTCGGTTGCGGGTCGGCGAGGAACTTGCGCACCTCGTCCGGCTCCGGCGGCAGGCCGGTCAGGTCGAGGTGGACGCGGCGGAGGAACTCCTCGTCGGTGCACAGGCCGCTCGGCAGGATCTTGACCGCCTGGAGCTTCTCGTCCACCAACTCGTCGATCCAGTTGTAGCGCGGCTGCGGCTTCCAGGCGAAGCCGGACCGGTCGCCCATGACGATGAGGGTCGAGGCGGCGTAGGTGCCCTCGTAGCGGGCGAGCAGGGTCGCCTCGCCGCGGCGGACGGCGGTCACCGTCGCGTTGCGGTCGGTCGTGGCGACCTCGGTGTTGCTGCTCTCGATGAACGCCTCCAGCGTCACGTCGCGGCTGCTGCCGTCGCTGTACTTGGCGACGACGCGCATCTGCTGCTTCATGCCCGGCAGGGGGATCGTGCCGCCGGTCGGCGTCATTTCCAGCGAGGTCGGCCGCGGCGCGTCGAGGTCGAGCTTGACGCCGCCGGCGATCCACGATCGCAGGATGTCGTAGTACGGATCGCCCGGCTTCATGACCGCGCCGCCGACGTGCGGCACGTTGCCGGCCGGCTTCATGAGCATGAGGCTCGCGTCCGGGGCGGCGCGGTTGAAGCGCCGCCCGGTCAGGTCGTCGGTCAGGGCCTGGTGGTCGAAGAGCGGGTCGTAGCCGCGCAGCGAGAGTTTGAAGCCGTTCTTGCCGGCCTGGGCCCCGTGGCACGTCCCGGCGTTGCAGCCGGCGCGCGACAGGATCGGCATGACGTCGCGGACGAAGCTCGCCTCGGCCGCCTTCTTCGCGTCGCGGACGGCGACCGGCAGCACGGCCGACTGGCCGTCGAGGGTCACCTTGACCTCGCCGGAGCCGTCCACCTTCGGGAGGACGACGCCGGTCGGGCTGACGGCGACCGCCGCCGGGGCGTCGAACTTCGCCAGGCGGGTGACGTCGAGGCGCTCGCCCGTCGCGGTGACGGCCGTGACGATCACCTGGTTGTAGGCGTACGGGCCGACGAGATCGACGCGCGCCGGGGTGACCTCGAGCCGGGCGACCTTCGTGCCGGCGGGGAGTTTTTCCTGGGCGGCCGCACCGCACGGGGCGAGGACCACCGCCGCCGCGAGCAGGGAGAGCAAGGAGCGGACCATCGACCACGCCTCCGTTGGGTGTCTCTTCCTCCCTCTCCCCCGCTTCGGGGGAGAGGGCCGGGGTGAGGGGGTGCGTCCCTCGTTCGTGAAGGCCTCCGCCCCCCCCCCCCCCCCCCCCCCCCCCCCCCCCCCCCCCCGCCGGGGGGGGGGGGGGGGCGCCCCCCCCCCCCGCGCCCCCCCCGGGGCGGCTTGCGTCCCTCGTTCGTGAAGGCCTCCGCCCCCCTCACCCCAACCCCTCTCCCCCCGCAAAGCCGGGGGGAGAGGGGCTCCGGATTCACTTCGCCGGCGTGACCGGCACCGGGACGAACTCGCGGACGACCTTGCCCGCATCGTCGATCAGGCGGACGGTGCCGTCGAACCCGGCCGCGGCGACGGCCTTGCCGTCGGGCCGGAACGCCAGGGCGAAGGTCGGCGTCGTCGCCAGCTTGGCGAGCACCTTGCCGGTCGCCGTCTCGTAGAGGCGCACCTCGCCGGTGCCGTTGAGGCTGCTGCCGGCCGCGAAGCGCGACCCGTCGGCGTTGAACCGGACGGCGTAGACCCGGCCCGGCATCGCCTCGTACTCCTTGACGCGGTTCGAATCGTCGCCGATGACGCGCTTCTTCTCGCGGTGCATCTTGTACAGGCGCGGCACGCCGTCGGAGCCGGCGACGAGCAGCTCGTCGTACCAGCGGTCGGACGTGTCGATGCCCTTCTCGGTCGTGTTGACCTTGCGGTCCTCCTTGCGCGGATTGAGGACGACCGTCGTCAGCCCGCCCTTGAGCGCCCCGGGGGTGATGCTCGTCACGTTGTCGATGAAGCGCTGCGTCGCCACCTCGGTCAGCTTCATCGACCGGTCCCGGCTGACCGAGACGAGGAACTTGCCGTCCCGGCTGAAGCACGTCTCGAAGACCCAGTCGTTGTGCGCCCCCTGGAAGAGGACCTGCTCGCCGTGCTCGGCGTCGATGGCCCGGAGGGTGTTGTCCGAGCAGCCGAACGCGACCTTGGTGCCGTCGGGCGACCAGGAGACGCCATATAGGGTGTCGAAGGTGCTGGTGTGCGACAGGAGGAGCTTGCGCTTCTCGACGTCCCAGATCTGGACCTCGCCGAACCGGCCGGGCGAGCCGCCGACGACGGCGAGCTTCTTGCCGTCGGGCGAGAAGGCGAGCGACTGGACGCGCTCGCTCAGGCCGACGAGCCGACCGACGAGGCCCGAGCCGTCCGCGCGGTGCAGCAACACCTCGTGGTAGCCGGACACGGCGAGGAGGCTGCCGTCCGGGGCGAAGTCGAGCGCCGTGACGACCGGCGGCAGGTTGTAGACCGGCGGCTTGTCGGCGCTGACGGTGTCCTGGGCGGTCGCCGGCGTGTCGTCCTTGGCCCCCTGGGCGATCCAGGTACGGATGAGGTCGATCTCCTTGGCCGGTAGCGGCTCTTTCGCCTTGGGCATGAGGGCCTTCTTGTCGGCGTCGGGGACGATCTGCTCGATGAGGAGACTGGCCTCCGGCTTGCCGGGGACGAGGGCCGGCTTCTCCTTGATGGGTTTGATGAGCTCGGCGAAGGAGGTCATGCTGTAGCCGCCCTGCGGCCGGGCGGGTTGGTGGCAGCCCTGGCAGTGCTGCTGGAAGATCGGCCGGATCTGCGTGTAGTACGACACCGGGTCGGCCGCCCGCACCGGGGCGGCGAACACGAGCGCCGGCAAGCAATAGGCCACGAGTCTGGACCAGCTCATGCGGTAGATCCTCGGTGCGGGCCGGGAATCGGGCCGGGCGGGACTTCGGGTAGGTGGGGTTATCTTCGCACGGCGGGCGGCGCGAGGCAAGGAAGAAACCCGACCGGCTATCTTGACATCTTGCCCCTCAAGGGGACGGTTATCGCAACTCCAGCACCCGGACCGCCCCAGCCCGCACCGTCAGCGTCACCTTGCCGTCCTTCACCGCGATCGCGTCGTCCGGGGCGAGCCAGTCCGACGCCGACTTGACCGCCGCCGATACGGTCACCGTCACGGTGCGATCCTCGCGGTGGTCCGTCGGCAGGATGCCCTGTTGCGGCTTGACCTGGCCGGCTGGGTTGAGCAGCGTCACGACCCAGCCGGTCGGCGTCTTGTTCACCAGCCACTGCACGTCGCCGCGCACCTCGACCGGGCTCAGGCCGCGCGTCAGGTCGCGCAGCAGGTGGGCCACCATCGGGTGGGCCTGCCGCGTGATCGTCAGGCCGTGAGGCACGCTCAGGACGATCAGCCGGCCCTGGCCTCGGTCGTACGCGCCGCAGTAGACGTCGTCGCCCGCCTTCGCCAGCGCCTTGGCCCCAGTCGCGTCGAGCGGCCGATACCGGAAGCGCGGCAAGCCGGCCTCCTTCGTCTCGCCCATCTTCGGCAGCTGCAGCTCGGCGACACCCGGGCCGGTCAGGTGGCCGTCGGCGACGAACAACGTGCCGCCCTTCTCGACATACTCGCGCAGCCGGACGCCCTCGGCCGCGGTCAGTTCGATCTCGCCGGCGACGACGCAGACCGGGTAGGTGTCGATCGTCGTCCACCGGCTCACTTCGGGGTACGCGGCGATCACGTCGTACAGGTCGCCCGACGGCGACGGCAGGAAGACCTCGTTCGTCGCCGTCATCGGCTTGCCGCTCTCCGGGCCGATCGGGTGGAACGCGAGCCAGAAGTACTCCTGCAGCATCGCCTCGTGCAGGCCGGGCCGGAACTTCTCCGGCTGGTTGTGGTAGTTCTTGAAGGCGTTCGGCCAGTACGGCGACGGCTCCCAGCCGTGGGCGTGATCGACCAGGATCGCCACCGGGGTGAACGGCGTGCCGCGCTCCGGGTGGGCCTTCGTCACGCGCAGGAAGCGGTCCACCAACTTGCCCTTCGGCGACAGCTCGACGTCACGGATGCCCGCCGCCGTGGTGCCGCCCGGCCGCCAGAACTCGTCGAAGCCCTGCTCGTGGTAGAACATCGACGCCCCGGCCATGTACTGCTGCCAGAGGTCGAACTTGTACCACGTCATGCCCGCCCCGCTGTAGACGCTGTAGTAGTTGTCGAAGATCGCCTGCGGCGTGTGGTAGCTGCCCTGGTTGCTGAAAATGGTGGCCGAATCGCCGAAGTTGCTGCTCCGGTACGTCGCCGTCAGGTGGCCGCCCTGCCGGGCCAGGCCGCGCAGGAACGCCCAGCGCATCCCGAGCACCGACGCCGGGATCGCTGACGATTCGTAGCCGAGCGTCCGCACGCCCCACCGGCTCTGCTCCGGCAGCCAGGCGATGTTGCCGACCGATAGGCACGGGATCACGTCGGTGAAGGCGTTCGTGTCGAGGGCCTTGCCGTAGATGGTGCGGTACTTCGCCGCGTTCGCCGCGACGACCAGCGGCGACATCGCCTCGGCCAACTGACGCCGCGTCGTCACCTTCTCGACGGCGGCCTTCATCGCGTCGGCCGGCACGTCGAAGTAGCCGAGGTTCTCGCCGGAGACGCCGCCGACGTAGCGGTCGCGGTGGGCCAGGAACGCAGTGACGCCCTTGTCGCCGAGGGGCTTGTCGGGGGCGTAGTTGAGCAGCGATCCCCACGCGCGTTCGGGGTTCGCCTTGAGCCAGGCGGCGAAGCGGCGGCCGGCGTCGGTCTGGTCGCCGGTCTTCGGGTCGGCGGCGAAGATAGTCGGCCCGGCTCCGTGGAAGAGCGGAGCGATGCGCGGGTCGCCGAAGATTGGCACGTCGGTCTTGCCGGCGTACTTTTTCTCGAAGGCGGCCTTCGTCTCGGCGTCGCCGACGTGGTACGGCACCGGGACGCGGTCGGCCTTGTCGCCGAGCCAGGTCTTCGCCGCGTCGTCGGCGTTCATGTTCCAGAGGTAGAGGAAGCCCCGGTCGCGGAAGGTGCGCGGCTTCCACGCCGGCGGCACGTCGGCGGCCGGCTGGCGGCGGGCGAGCGGCTCGCCGTCGCCGCGGCCGTTCTTGCGCCACGCTTCCATGACCTCCCATGCCGCGTGGCTCGGCCGCTCCTTGGCGAACGGCCGGAAGCCGGCGTCGGTCGTCAGCATCAGCACGTCGATCTGACGCGGCACGCCCTCCTTGTGGACCGACCGCAGCGTGACCGTCGCCGGCCCCTTCTTGAGGGCGACCTCGCGGCGGTCCCAGACGAACGCCCAGCCCCAGTAGAGCTTCGCCTCCCCGTCCTCCTCGGCGATCGCCTTCGCGCCGAAGCTCACGACAATCGGCTTCTCGCCCGGCTGGCTGACCTCGACCTCGAAGCGCTCGGTCGCTTCGCGCCAGTCGCCGTAGCGGATCCAGAGCTGCCAGGTGCCGGCCTCGGGGATCTCGCGGGTGGTCGCTGCGACCGCCCTGTCATCGTCGGCGGCGGTGGCGATGGAGAGGAAGCCGCTCTCGCCGCCCTGGTTCCACTCGGCGGCCCAGCCGGGTCCGGAGAGGGCCCAGTGGCCGGCGGTCTTCTTCATGTCGGGCTTGCCCATCGGCCAGCAGTAGCCGCGGATGCCGTCGAGGTGCTCGGCCTCGATCCAGACGGTCTCGCCGGCCGGCAGCGACGGCGCGAGCAGGAGCGCGAGCAGGACGGCGGTACGCGGCATGGTAGGCCCTCGGCGTCGGGGGGGATGCGACTACGATATCGCGGTGAGATGCGGCAGGCGAGCGAGATCGTCGCGGGCGGCCGTCCGGTAGTTGACGCGGGGAGGGGGCCCGCCGGGCGCGAAACCGCCGAACCTGGTCAGGACCGGAAGGGCGCAGCCACACGCGGCGTAGCGTGCCGGCGGAGCACCCCTCGCGGCGTCACGACTTGCCGAGCAGGAGATCGACCACCCAGCAGCCGCGGACGTGCCGGCCGGGTTCGCGCAGGTGTTCCAGAATCGAGCCGTCCACACTCCCGCCCTCTTCGAGGGCATCGGACAGGACCGCCAGCAACTCCGCGTCGAGACTGCCCAACGGGAGGGCACGCCACTCGTAGGCGGAGGTGGCGAGACGCATCACGGTCGGGGTCAGGGCGTCGGTCTCGATGCGGACGGCCCGGAACGGGTTCCCCACGACGCAACGGAGGACACCCGCTTGCTCCCGCAGGAGTTCGTCCGCCGCGTCTTCGCCGAGCCAGTCCCACTCCGTCCATTGAGAGACGTCCTTGGCCGCGTCCCAGGCGTCCGAATCGGTGGCAACCCAGACCGCCTTCCAGGCGATGGTCCGGCCCGGGCCGAACATGGCCTCTTGTGCCGCATAGCGCGCACGGGCGAGTTCCTCGCCCCCGGCGAAGCCTTCGGCGTGCCGTTCCATGACCTCGACGGCGATCCGGCTGTCGGCGTGGTCGAGGTGCTGCCAGACCCGCCGGCACCACGAGCAGGCGAATAGGCGGAGTTTCCGGTCGCTGGCATATCCCCGGATGCACTCCAGCATCGGCTCCGGATCGGTGCTGGCGAGCCGGTAGGCCTCGGTCATCGGTAGCCCTCACGGCGCGAATCGGCCGGAGCTATCAGGGCAGCGTCGAAAGCTCGACAATGAACGGAAACCGCACCGCCAGGTTCGCCACGAGCCGTGCGTCGGCCGTGACGAACGAGCACCCCTCGCGTTCCGCCAACGCGACGTAGAGGCAGTCGTAGATGCCAATCCGGACGCTCGATGAGATGACATAGGCCCGGGGCAAGAGGCCGAGCGACGGATAGAACGTCGGCAGGTCGCCGAGGAAGATCGCCAGGGCGATCGCGCCCTCGGCCGGGGTGAGCCGGCCCTGGCGCTCGGCCCGGGTAACGGCGTGGGCGACCTCGATCGGAAAAACGTCCAGGGCAAGGAACTCATGCAGGCCCTGTCGCGCCTCGTCCCGCAGGCGGATCGCCTTGTCCGAGTCGGCCTCGGCGACCTCCCACTTGAACGCCACGGACGAGTCGAGCACGTACCTCATGACCCCTCGCGCAACTCGCGGATGGCCGGGACGCCGATGTCGAGCAGGCCGTGCTTCTGATAGACCTCCTGGCGCATCCGCTCCCCGCGCTCGCGGACGCGGCGGAGCAGTTCCGGGTCCGGCGGCCCCCCGGCGGCGACGGCGGCGGCCATCGCTTCCAGGTCGGCCAACAGCTCGGCCGGGATGACATCGGCGTACGGCACGGCGGTCGTGGTTTCGGTGCTCATGTCCCTATTCTGACCGGCGGCCCGCTTGCGGTCAACGGTGCCGACCGCTCGGCGTTGCCCGGTGTTCCGGCTACGATAGCCTGGCGTTTCGCACCTCACAGCGGAAAGGCCGACCCATGACGCGATCCCTCGCCTTGCTCGTCGTCGCCCTGCTCGCGACGCCGACCCTCGCCGACTCGTGGGCCACCCCGACGCCGCGCGTCTTCGCCAACGTCTGGGGCAGCCACGGCTTCAAGGTTCTGCCCAACAAGGACAACGCCTTCGCCGGGCCGGCCGACGCCGTCCTGTTCCAGCTCGACGACAAGGGCGACGAGAAGCCGGTCTGGAAGGGCCGGCTCGTCAACCAGCCGCATCAGGCGTTCGTCTCCCCGAACGGCAAGCACGTCGTCACCGTCGACACATACGGCCGGCTCGGCTTCAAGCACGCCGTCGTCGTATACGACGACAAGGGCAAGGCCGTCGCCGACCTCGCCCTGGAGGACCTCCTCACCGCCGACGAGATCATGAACAAGGTGACCCGCAGCGTCAGTTCGCGACACTGGACACGCGGGGCGAAGTTCGCCTTCTCCGACGACGCGACGACGTTCGACGTCGCGTTGAGCTGGGACCGCACCCTGAAGCTCGACCTGGCAACCGGCAAGCTCCGCTAACTCCTGGCGGTGTGCGGTCCCGGCACCACCGTGGCACCGTTCCGCCCACTTTCCTGCGGCCGGCCAGCGATTTTCGTGGCATTCCGCCCGCGATTCGGAGATTCTGCACGCCTAGAGGACCCGGCACGACGGTTGCAGGTCATTTCCGCGGTGGGACGCGACGCCTGCCACGCATCCGGGCTCCATTTCCGGGAGGCTACCATGAGCGATCTCAAGCAGCGCGAAGCGGCCCTGGTGCTCGCCCCCATGGCCGCCAGGGAGCTGATGTCGGCCAACCCCGTCTCGATCCGGTCCGAGGCGACCGTCGCCGAGGCGACCGCCCTCCTGACCGACCGCGGCTTCGGGGCCGCCCCCGTCATCGACGAGGCCGGCCGACCCGTCGGCGTCGTCAGCCGGGCCGACATCCTCATCCACGACCGCGAACGGCCGACGCACCACACGCGCCTGCCGTCCAACGTCGAGGCCGAGGGCTACTCCGTCGAGGAGGTCGATCCGACGCCGGTTTCCGACATCATGACGCCGGTCGTCTTCGCCGTGCCGCTCGATATGAGCGCCGACCAGGTCGTCGCCTACATGCTGTCGCTCCACGTCCACCAGCTGTTTGTCGTCGATCCGGACGGGGCCCTCGTCGGCGTCATCTCGACGCTCGACATCTTGCGGAAGATGAAGAAGCAGGGCGCGGCGTGAGCCGGCTCACTTCGGCTTGAGGGCGCTGTCGAGGAACTCGACCAGCGCCTTCGTCGCCGGGTCGTCCGGCAGGCCGAGGTCGGCGTTGATCTTCGTGTGGGTCGTCTCCCGGCCGCCGTGCAGCGTCACCGGCACGCCGGCCTCCTTCAGGACGTTGCCCAGCCGGACCGCCTGGGCGGTCACGTCCGGGTGCCCGGCGACGTACAGGACCAGGAACGGCGGGATGCCCTTCCCCTTGGCGACGTGCGTCACGGCCGAGAAGTCCTTGTGCTTCTCCGGGTCGTTGCCGAACTTCTCCCGGTGGCCGAACGTCGCCCGCGGCAGGCCGTGCGCCTGCCAGCGCGCCTCCGCCGTCGCGATGATCGCCGGCACGTCGTACGTATCGCCATCGACCGGGACGCAGCCCTTGAGGATCGCCAGCGACAGGCCCTCCGCCTTGAGGTAGCGCTCGTCGGTGCAGAGCAGGGCGGCCAGCTGCGCCCCGGCCGAGTGGCCCATGACGAAGATGCGCTTCGGGTCGCCGCCGAACTCGGCGGCGTGGTCGTGGGCCCACCGCAGGGCCTTCGCCACGTCGCGGGTGAGGGTGCCCATGTCGACCTCCGGCAGGAGGCGGTAGTTCGTCGCGACGAAGACGAAGCCCTTCTCGTTGAAGACCTTCGGCTTGATCTGGACGTCCTTCTTGTCGCCGGTCTGCCAGCCGCCGCCGTGGATCCAGAAGACGATCGGCAGGCCCTTCGCCCCCGGCGGCGAGTAGACGTCGAGCACCTGGCGGGCGTGGCCCTTCTCGACGTAGGGCACGTCGCGGCGGACGTCCTGGGCCCGCGCGACGGCGGCCAGGACGAGGACGACGAGGAGCGTGGTGAAAGGTCGCATGGAGGGGGTCCTCGGGTGGGAGAGTGGCTCGTGCCCCGGGCATTGTCGGCCGACGGTTGGCCGGCGTCAATCGCCGCGACCGAAACTTCCCCCGCCCGGTGGTGTTTGAGCGGGCAGAGGGAATCGTTCCACGAATCCACCCCACGAGAGAAGCCATGACCCCGTTCCGCTGTGTTGTTCTGGGAGGTGCACTCACCCTGGTCGCGTTCCTGAGCGCCACCCCAGCCGAAGGGCAGGTTCGCGTGCAGGCGCAGCCGATCCAGCTCCAACCGGCCCGCGTCGTCACCGGGCCGCTGGTGCCGGCCGACCTGCAAGAGAAGCTCAACCTGACCGCCGAGCAGAAGGACGCCATCGCCAAGATCGAGAAGGAGTTCGCCGAGAAAGCAGCCGCCGCCGAGGCGAAGCTCAAGGAGGCCCGGGCGAACGCCGGGGCGGCCCCGATCCGCGAGCTGACCCAGGAGGCCCAGAAGACCCGGACCGACTACGCCGACAAGGTGAAGGCGCTCCTGACGGCCGAGCAGAAGACGACCTTCGAGCAGGCCCAGCAGCCGGCCCGCCGGCCCGGCGGCCTCCAGATCGTCCCGGTCAACCGCAACACGCCGCCGAACCTGGGCACGAAAGATACCCAGGACAAGCTCAACCTCACCGCCGAGCAGCGGGAGAAGCTCGACAAGCTCCAGAAGGACTTCGAGGCGAAGACGCTCGAGGTGCTGACGAAGGAACAGAAGGACCAGTTCGAGGAGCTGAAGAAGCAGACCCGGCCGGGCCTGCGGCCCGTTCGGCCCGTCCCGAATCCGAACCCGTGACCGTGGGTGGTCAATCGTCCCGGTAGCGCTGCTCGGCCCACGGGTCGCCGCGGAGGTGGTAGCCGCCGTTCTCCCACGCTTCCCAGAAGCCGGGCCGGTCGTCGGCCAGCAGCTCGACGCCGCGCACCCATTTGGCGCTCTTCCAGGCGTACAGCCGCGGCACGACGAGCCGGAGCGGATAGCCGTGGTCCGGGGTGAGGTCGTCGCCGTCGCAGCGCCACGCGAAGAGGCAGTCGTCGCCGAGGAAGTCGGCCAGCGGCAGGTTCGTCGTGAAGCCGTATTCGCAGTGGACCATGACGAAGCGCGCCTCGGGCTTGACGCGGACCTGGCCGAGGAGCGTCTTCGTGGCGACGCCTTCCCAGAGGAGGTCGAGCTTGCTCCAGCGCGTGACGCAGTGCATGTCGGCGTGGACCGCGACGCGCGGCAGCGCCGTGAAGGCGTCGTAGTCGCACTGCCACTTCGCTTCGACGAGACCGAAGACGTGGAACGACCAGTTCACCCGGTCGAACGTCGGCGTCGGGCCGTAGTGGAGGACGGGCCATTTGTGGGTGAGCACCTGGCGCGGCGGGACGCGCTCGTCGCGGCGGGTGTCGGGGCTGTCAATGTGCGCGGTGTCGGTCATGGGGTTGCCCTCCGCTGGCCGGCTTGCCCCGCGGAGGGCCGGACGCGTTCGCCCGGGGCGAGGCGTCACGGGGCCCGGTCGGGCCCGCCGGGTGATTCATCCACGGGTCAGCTCGGCTTCCTCGAACGCCGCCACCCCAGACCGGCAAGGGCGAGGGTTCCGACGCCCCACAGGGCGAGCGAGGCCGGCTCCGGGATGGCTTGCGTGCCTTCCAGGGCGAAGTTGTCGAACGTGGCGTTGTTGAACCCGCCAAGGCCCACACCCGAGCCCAGGTTGGCCAGGGGAATACCGCCGCGGGTGTAAGTCAGCTCGGGCACGTTGTCGAAGTTCGTGTCGATCGTGAGGGTGACGGCATTCCCGGCGAGGGTCAGGGTGAGCCGGGCGCTGGTGAACGGCGTCGGGACGGCTTGGCTAGCAGGGCCGCCGGTCATGCCGGGCCAGCCACCGCCGTTGTCGCCGTAATAGAAGAACACGGTGTCGAAGTCCCCGTTGGCGTTGTTGTCCTGCACCTTGACGAAGACGTTGTTCGCCAGGTTCGCGTACCCGAGCACGAGCGCGTTGTAGACCACGCGCGGCCCCCCCTGGTAGAAGACGTCCGCGCCGACGACGTTCGGGTTGCTGACCGGGCCGGTGTAGGTCATCAGGGAGCCACCGAAAACGGCCTCGCTCCGAGCCGTGCCGTTTTCGATGCGGAAGTCCGGGTTGGCTTCGTTCCAGTTCGGGCCCAGGTTGGTGCCGTCGGGGCGGTTGAAGTCGTCGACGACGGTCAGGGGGCCGGCCTGGGCCGAGCCGGAGAAACCGAGGAGGAAGAGACAGGCCAGGAGGCCGACGACGGCCCACGGCTGCTGCTTCCGGACGGGACGGGACATTGGATCATTCTCCGCCTACGAGACGAAACGGACCTGACCTGGCTCGCACCTCGTGGAGAAGTGTCCGACGCCAGGGACGGTGATTTGGGGTTCCGGGAAATATAGTCAGGCAAGCCTTGGGCTGGCAAGCCCTCGTCACTGCCTTCCGCTCGGCCTACACCTTCGGCTCCCAGCCCGGGGCGTACTCGCGCGTCCACAGCGCCTCCGCCTCCTTGCCGGCGTCCTTGAGCCGGCCCTTCTCGCCGGTCGCCAGCGTCCGGCTCGTCCGGTGGGCGATGTTGCCGAGGTGGCACAGCAGCGTACTCTTGTGCGCCTCCTCGATCTCGCTGTTCAGCTTGGCGTTGCCGCGGATCGCGTCGAGGAAGTTGTTCTGGTGCAGCGCGTCCGACGACGGCCCGGTCTCCTTCTTCAGCGCCTCCTTGCCCGACACGTCGTAGATCGTGTAGCCCGGCCCGGCGATCACCAGGCTGCCCTTCTCGCCCAGGAACATCACGTCGCCCGGCTTGTGCGGGGCCGGCCACGGGTTGCACGAGTGGCCCTGCCACGTGATCGTCTTCCGGTCCGGGAACGTGAAGCTCACCACGTGCGTGTCCGGCGTCTCCTGGTCGTCCGCGAAGCGGTACCGGCCGCCGGCCGACGTCGTCAGCGTCGGGTAGTCGACGCCGAGGCCCCAGCGCGACAGGTCGATCATGTGGACGCCGTTGTTGCCCAGCTCGCCGTTGCCCCAGTGCCAGAACCAGTGCCACGTGTACGGCAGGTAGTTCGTCCGGAACGGCTTCCGCGACGCCGGGCCCTGCCACAGGTCGAAGTCCAAGCCCTCCGGCGGCGACGCCTCCTTGCCGACGCCGGTCGTCGGCCGGTTGTTCAGGTACCACGACTGCGAGAAGTAGACCCGGCCCAGCTCGCCCTCCTTGATCCGCTGCATCGCCTCCTGGATCTTCGGCCAGCTGCGCCGCTGGTTGCCCATCTGGACGTGGCGCTTGTACTTCCGGGCCGCCTCGACGAGCAGCTCACCCTCGCGCGGGTTGTGGCTGCACGGCTTCTCGACGTAGACGTCCTTCCCGGCGGCGCACGCCAGGATCGCCGCCGGGGCGTGCCAGTGGTTCGGGGCGGCGACGACGAGGATGTTGACCGCCTTGTCGTCGAGGATCTTGCGGAAGTCGTTCGCGATCTTCGGCTCCTTCGGCTTCTGGCCGATCTTGGCGACCTCGGCGGCGGCCTTGCCGGCCCGGGCGGCGTCGACGTCGCAGACGTAGCCGACCTCGACGTTGGCCAGGTTGGCGAACGCCGTTGCCAGGCTCGTGCCGCGGCCGCCGGTGCCCATGACGCCGACGATGAGCCGCTCGTTGGAACCCTGCGGCCGGGCGGCGGCGCTGAGGCCGAGGCCGACGGCGGTGCCTGCCGCCAGGAAGTCGCGTCGATCCATGGGAGAGTCTCCTCGTGAGGGGTGTCGAATGCCCCGAGCATACCCGAATCCGCTGGCCGATCCAGCGGGCGCGTGCCAGAATTCGGAAACACCCGGAGGCCCGCCATGCGACCGTTCCTCAGCGCCTGCGTCTTCGTCGCCCTCGTGTCGTGCCTGACCGCCGCCCCGCCGGACGGCTGGCTGGCGCGCGGGGCCGGGGCCGGCGGCGGCCTGTTCGAGCCGGCCTACAGCCCGCACAACCCGGACGAACTCTGGGTCGCCAGCGACATGGGCAGCCTCTTCGTCACGACGAACGCCGGCACCTCGTGGCGGCGCGTGCCGTTCACCCAGATCAAGGGCTTCAACCGCGGCCCGGTCCGGTTCGCCCGCGACCCGAAGGTCCTCTGGAGCCTCGACGCCACGCCGCGCGACGGCGGCGACGCCATGCGCCCCAGCGTCAGCCGGGACGGCGGCCAGACGTGGAAGCGCGTCGCCGACCCGGGCTGGGTCGAGAGCGACGTCGCCGGCGAGCTGTACATCGACCCGGAGCGGCCGGACCGGGTGCTCGTCTCCGGCGAGGGGAAGCAGCTCTTCTTCGCGCCCGACGGCAAGACGTTCAAGAGCGTCTTCAAGGCGGCGGGCGACAACCTGATGCTCGGCGGGGCGGTCTTCGACGGCGACGAGATCGTCGCCTGCACGTCGCACGACGGCCTGGTCGGCTCCGGCGACGGCGGCAAGACGTGGCAGCGCCTGCCGGCCGACGGCCTGCCGCGCGGCGTCGCCATCTCGAGCTTCGTCGCGGCCGGGGCCGGGCCTAAGCGGCGCATCTTCGCCGTCGCGGTTGAGAACGCCTGGCAGGGCTCGACCGGGGCGGAGGCCGGCGGCTTCAAGGGGCTGTACGTCCTCGACCCGGGCTCGCGCCGCTGGGAACGGCGCACCAACGGCCTCAATGCCCTCGTCTACTACGCCGCCACGTCGCCGAAGGACGCCGACGTCTGCTACGTCGCCGGCATGGGCAAGGACGGCCACGTCGGCCCGGCGGTGTTCAAGACGACCGACGGCGGCAAAACGTGGGCGGCCGTGTTCAAGACGGCCCGCAACGCGAACGTCGCCGCCGGCTGGGCGGCCGACGGCGGCCGGTTCGACTGGACCTGGCCGGAGTACGCCCTCGGCCTGGCGGTCGCCCCGAGCGACCCGGACCGCGTCTGCGTGACCGACCTCGGCTGCATCCACCAGACGAAGGACGGCGGCAAGACGTGGGCCCAGATCTACACGACGCCGACGACGCCGCGCGAGCCGGGCAAGCCCGGCGTCCGCGACGACAGCTACGCCAGCCGCGGCCTGGAGGTGACGAGCTGCTGGGACGTCGCCTGGCTCGGCAAGGAGGCCGTCTTCGGCGGCTACTCCGACATCTGCGGCCTGTACTCGAAGGACGGCGGCAAGACGTGGGCCTGGCCGCGGGGCCACGACGACAACAGCGCCTACCACGTCGTCCGCCACCCGGACGGCAAGGCGTACCTGGCCAGCAGCACGCTGCACGACCTGTACCAGTCCACGACGCTCGGCGACGGCGAGATCGACGGCAACAAGGGCTCGGTCCGCGTCTCCGAGGACGGCGGCGCGAGCTGGTCGCTGCTGCACGACTTCGGGGCCCCGGTCGTCCGGCTGGCGGCGAACGCGAAGCAGCCGAACGCCCTGTACGCGGCGGTGGTCCACTCGCATCGCGGCGGCGTCTACCGCACCGAGCAGATCGCCAAGGGCCCGGCCGCGACGTGGACGCGCCTCGCCGCCCCGCCACGGACGGAGGGCCACCCGTACTCGCTGCACGCCCTCGACGACGGCACCCTCGTCTGCACCTACTCCGGCCGGATCGCCAAGGACCGGTTCACGCCGTCGTCGGGCGTGTTCGTCTCCGGCGACGGCGGCCGGACCTGGCAGGACCGCAGCGACCCCGGGATGCGCTTCTGGACGAAGGACCTCGTCCTCGACCCGAACGACCCGACGCAGAGCACGTGGTACGTCGGCGTCTTCCACGCGTGGGGCGAGGCGGCGCGGGAGGGCAAGTCCGGCCTGTACCGGACGACCGACCGCGGCAAGACGTGGCAGCAGGTCCTCGACCGGACGTTCTCGCCGTCGGGGGTGCTGAATGTCGAGAGTATCACGTTCCATCCGACGCGCCCCGGTGAAGCTTACGTGACGACCGAATACGATGGCCTGTGGTGGAGCGACGACCTGAAGGCGGCCCGGCCGCGCTTCTGGCGGGTGGAGTCGTATCCGTTCGCGCACCCGACGCGGGTGTTCTTCAACCCGCACCAGCCGGGCGAGGTGTGGGTGGCGAGTTTCGGCGCGGGCCTGTACGTCGGCCGCGAGGCGGAGAGGAAGCCATGATCCGAGTCATCGAGACGCCGGCCGCGCCGCTGCCGGCCGGGCATTACGCACAGGCGACGGTCCACAACGGCGTCGTCTACGTCGCCGGCCAGCTGCCGATCGACCCGGCGACCGGGGCGAAGGTGCTCGGCAGCGTCGAGGAGCAGACGGAGCGGACGCTCCTGAACGTGAAGGCGATCCTGGAGGCGGCCGGGACGGACCTGGGGCACGTGCTCAAGGTGACGGTCTACATCAGCGACATCGCCCAGTGGGGGGCGGTGAACGCGGTGTACGCGAAGTTCTTCGGCGCGTGGAAGCCGGCCCGCGCGGTCGTGCCGACGAAGGAGTTGCACCACGGCTTCCTGATCGAGATCGACGCCGTCGCGGCGCTGCCGTGAGGCCCTTTTGGAGTGCGGCGATTCATCGCCGCTTTGTTTTGGCTTTCGTCTTTTCTCACTTTTTTGGACCGCGGCGATCCTTCGACACTTGGACCGTCTCACCCCGCCAGGAGCGACAATCGCGGACGATGAGCGACAGGTCCGCCAAGGCCGCCAAGGCCGCCAACGGAACGCGCGCGCCGCGGGGTGCGTTTGTGGCCGGGGACCGTCCCCGACCCAACCCCCCATTGCACCCCGGGCTCGTGCGATGGGACCAGGCCAATGTCGCCAGAAAAACGAAGCCGAAACGAAGGCCAACGCGGCGATGAAACGCCGGACTCCTTAAGGGCCCGCGCATGACGCTCTTCCAGTGGCGGCGGATCGACCCGACCGCGGACGAGATCGACTGGGCGCTGGCCGACGCACGGGCCGCCGGCGACGGTCGCCATCCGAACGGGTTGGAACGCCGCGCCGCGCTGGCTGCGGCGACGGCCCCGTCCGGCGTGCTCGGCTGGGGCGGCGAGCCGGCCGCGAGCCGGCGGTATGGCCGTGTCGGCTGCGCCTGGTGGACCGACGCCGTCGGCCGGCGGCACTGGTACGTCGAGGGCGACGTCTATAGCCTCGAAGGCTCGTCGGACCCGGCGTGGCGCTTCCGCGACGGCGTCGCGGTCAACGCCCTGTGGGCCATCGGCTGGCCGCGAGTCGTCTGCCAGGGGGCCGAGGTGGACGCGCCGGTGCTCGTCGTCTGCGACTGCGGCGCGGTCGGCACGCCGGAGAAGGTCGCCTGGACCGGCGACCGCTGCGGCCCGTGCTTCGACCGCCGGGTCGAGGACGCATCCTGGGCCGTGCCGCCGCTGGCGGTCCAGGCCCACCGACGGCATGTAAGCGGTCTGGCCTTCGCGTCGGGTAGCCGGGTCGTTTCCTGCACTTGGGCGGACGCTTCGCTCTGGGTGTACGACCCGCGAACCGGCGAGGAACATCGGCCCTCCCTCGGCGTCGCGGTCGAGCGAGGGCCGAACGGGCTTTCGATGCTGCCAGACGATCGGGTCGTCGTCTCGTACACCCGAGGCGTGGTCGCCTGTTGGGATCTCGCTGCCGGGGAACTGGCCTGGGAGGGCCGCTGCCGAGCCGAGTTGATGGGCGTCGCGGCCTCGCCTTTGGGGAACTTCGTCGCCGTGGATGCCGTAACCGTGCAATTCCTCGTCGATGCGGACACCGGCGACAGCCACAGCCTTTCGGAAGACTACGCCCAGTTCGCGTTCTCGGCCGACGGCGACGTACTGTACACGTTCGACCATAACCCGCGCTGCGTCGTCGCCGTCGATCCGTTCACCGAGGAGGCGACCGAGACCGGATTGGAGTTCGGCGAGCCGGAGGAGGACGACTGCTACTCACTGGCGTGTCATCCGACCCGGCCGCTGCTCGCGTCCGGCGGCGACAACGGCCGCGTCCGCCTCGGCGACCCGGCGGCCCGGCGCTGGCTCTGGGTCAACGATGGCCCGGCGGGGCTGGTGTCGCACCTGGCCTTCACGCCGGACGGACGGACGCTGGCGACCGGGCACGACGATCTGGTCGTCTTCTGGGACGTGGACACCGGCACGCAGCGGGCAGCGTTGCGCATCCCGGGGTACGGCGTCGCCGGGCTCGCCTTCAGCCCGGACGGGGAAACGCTCGCCTTTGGGGACGCGCAGGGCGTCGTGCGAATCTGGCCGTGGGGGCGGTTGATTGGGTAGAGACCCGGGCGTCGCAACGCCCGGGCTTGTGGGGGGGGCGGGTGCGTCAGGGGACGGCCGGCTCGTCGTAGAGGAAGTCCATCCAGCCGACCATCATCTCTTCCCAGGTCTGGTCGCCCCAGAAGACGTCCTTGCCCGCGTCCGGGTTGTTCGGGTTCTTCGCCGAGTTGTCGAAGTGCGCGACGCAGTGGATCTTCGTCCCCTTCGGCATCGCCAGCGGCTCGGCGAAGCGGTAGACGCTCTGCCAGCCGAATTCGAAGCGCGGCACCGACAGCAGCACCTCCTTCTTGCCGTCGGGGTAGTGCGCCTCGAACCGGAAGTCCTTGCCGCGCAGGTGCATGTGCGGCATGAAGTGCACGACCTTGCCGTCCTTGCGGAAGGTGAACTCCGAGACGATCTCGTAGTTGTCCGCCCCGGCCGGGATCTTGTCGAGCTTCGACAGGAACGTCGGGTTGATGATCGGCCGGGTCTGCACCCGGAACTTCGGCGGCTCCTTGGCGAAGACGATGCCGACCTTCGAGCGGTCCTTCTGCTCCTTGCCGTTCGGCGTGTAGTGCATCTGGAAGACGAGGCTCGCCCCGGCCGGGACGCGCTTCGCCGTGCCGGCCGGCAGGACCAGCGGCGAGTCGCCCGGCGCGGTGCCGCACAGGACGTTGCCGCCCGCGCCGTCGATCGGCAGCAGCTGCCCCGGCGGCACGATGAACACCAGGATGTGGTGCACCACCTCGGCCGCCCCCGGACGCGCCTCCGCCAGCGTCACCCACTTATCCTCGGCGAAGTCGGTCTTCACCGTGAAGTACTGGTACGCGACGCCGTTCTTCGGCATCGCCGCCGGGACGGTGAACTCGCGCGGCATCTCGAAGACGACGTCCGGCTTGCCGATCCGCCAGCCGTCGACCCACTCCTTCGCCGGCGGGGCGTCCTTCGCGTCGCCCCTGGCCAGGCCGCCGTCGATCCAGGCGAGCAGAGTCTTCTTCTCGGCGTCGGTCAGGCGTCGGTCGTTGGAGAACTTGCCGTACTTCGGGTCGGCGTGCCACGGCGGCATCCGCCCGTCGGAGACGACCTCGCGGATCATCGCCGACCACGCGACGGCGTCGTCGTAGCCCATCAGCGGCATCGGCCCGACCTGGCCGGGCCGGTGGCACGCCTGGCACCGGTTCTGGACGATCGCCGCCACGTCGCGCGTGTAGGTCACCGCCCCGTCGGCCTTCGGCGTCGTCGCCCGGGCGATGAGGCAGCCGTCCACCTTCGTCTTCGCCACGGAGATCGGCTTGCCGGCGAGCAGTTCGTCGAGGGCGACGGCCAGGTCGCGGCGCGTCGGCTTGCCCGGCCGGGCGAAGCCGAAGCCGAACTGGTCGTCGATCCGGCCGCGGTAGACGACGGTTCCCTTCGGGTCGAGGACGAACACCTCCGGGGTGCGCTCCGCCCCGAGGCGGTCGGCGACCTTGTTGCCGGCGTCCTTGAGGATCGGGAACGGCACCTCGTTCCGGGCGGCGTGCAGGGCGACCTTGTCCGGCGTGTCGTGGGCGTTGCTATTGATCCCGAGGAAGGCGACGCCCTGCTTGTCGTACTCGGCGTGCAGGCCGGCCAGGACGGGGAGGAACTGGCCGTTCAGCGGGCACTCGATCCCGACGAACGCGACGACGACGGCCTTCCGGCCGGCGAGGTCCTTCAGGTCGACCGTCTTGCCGGCGCGCGGGTCCGGCAGGGCGAACGGCTCGACCTTGGCCGGGGGATCGGCCAACCAGCCGAGGGCGAGGCCCGGCAGGGCGAGCAGGACGACGAGTGGAAGGTGGCGCGTCATTGCGTTCCCCCAAAGGACCAGGCGAGCGGCCCCCGTCAGGGGGCTGTTTCTTCGTTCGACACTTGTACACAAAGACAAACTTGTACACAAAGACAAACAGCCCCCTGACGGGGGCCGCTCGCCCCGATCACAACCCCGCCGCCGGGGTCGCCTCCAGCTTCAGCTCCTTGCCGTCCCGCTGCACCTTGAGGACGGCCTTCGTCCCCGGCTTGACCGCCGCGGCTGCGGCGTACAGATCGACGAGCGTGTCGGTCCACCGGCCGTCGAGCGTCAGGAGCCGGTCGCCGACCTTCAGGCCGGCCTTCGCCACGGCGCTGTCCGGCCGGACGGCCGTGATCGTCACGCCGGCGGCGTCCGCGTCGCTGCCCTTGGCGGCGCTGAAGCCCCACGTCGCCGACGGGGCCAGCACCGTCGGGCCGTCCGTCGCCAGGAGCGACTTCATCATCGCCTCCATGACGTTCGGCGGCTCGTAGCCGTTCGGGACGAACGTCATCGTCTTGGCCTGGTAGTCGAGCGTCGTCTTGAACCGGCCGAAGAACGGGAAGCCGACGATCCCCGCGATCGGCGTGTTGAGCACCTTGGCGATCTGCTCGACGGTCGGGTGGTCCATGACGATCGCCTGGATCTTCTCCGCCTTCTGGTCGCCGACCTCGAGCGTGTCGATCGTCGCCTCGCCCATCGAGCCGAACAGCGTGAACGCCGGCCCGGCCTTGCCCTTGAGCAGGCCAGCCTCCTTGGCGACCTTGTTGTTGATCAGCGTCGTCGGCGCGCCGGTGTCGAAGATCAGCTTGTACGGCCCCTTGCCATTTACCTTCACCATGACGGCCATGTGACCGCTCTTGAGCATCTCGAACGGGACGACGACCGCCTTGGCGGCGGCCTTCTCGCCGGTGCGCTTCTCGACGGGCGGCTGCGCCGAGGAGACGCCGGCCAGGAGGAGGGCCGCCAGGGCGAACAGGGACAGGGTGCGGCGCATGGTCACAGGCCCTCCACGGCTTCGACGGTGACGGTCTGGTTCTTGCCGGCGCGTTCGAGGAGCAGCTCGACCTTCTCGCCGGGCTTGACCTTCTGGGCGTAGCGCTGGGCGTCCTCGGTCGTGGTGACGGTGCGGCCCTTGACCTTGACGAGGCGGTCGCCGGCCTGGACGCCGGCCTTGTGGGCCGGGCCGTCCGTCGGGACACTCTGGACGCGGACGACGTCGCCCTTCTCGTCGGCGAGCTCGACGCCGAGGGACGCCCGGAGGACGTACTCCGGGGCGGCCCGCCGGCCGAGGATGCCGCCGAACGCCTTCATGATGCTGCCCATCATCTCCAGGCCGCCGGCCCCGCCGCCCTTGCCGCCGCCGGCCCGCATCGGGACGCCGGGGTCGTAGCCGAGCGGCGTCCAGAGCATCTTGTCGCTGGTCAGGTCGATCTCGATGCGGTGCTGGGCGAGGAGGTTGTAGCCGATCATGCCGTGCAGCTCGGCCCCGGCGAGGCCCATGCCGTTCATGCCCTCGAGCTGGAACGGCGTGTGGATGATGCCCTTCGCCTTCTCGAAGACGACGCCGCCCTCGATCTCGAAGCGGTCGAACGTGCCCCAGCCGTTCTTGTCCGCCTTGACGCCGAGCTTGTCGGCGACGCTCGTCGCCAGGAAGAGGGCCGGGGCCCCGGTGTCGAGGATGAAGTTGAACGGCCCCTGGTTGTTGATCTTGGCCCGGACCATGATGTGCTTCGGCACGGTCAGGCGATACGGAACGGCGATGGGCTCGGCTTTCGGCTTCGGGGCGTCCTGACCGGCGACGGTCAGGGCCATCCCGGCGAGCAGGAGCCCCGCCAGTAGGAATCGGCGCATGGTGTACTCCGCGAGGACGGACGTTCGGCCAGTGCTGATTATACCGCGCGAGGCGGGGGATTGTTTTCGCGTCGGGCCAAAAACGACGCCGCCCCGGGCGGGCCGGGGCGGCGGTCTTCCTCCCCTCGCCCCCCGGCTTTGCGGGGGGAGAGGGTCGGGGGTGAGGGGGGTGAGGGCCGGTCGTGGTGGGAAGGCGCTGCCAGCACCTAACAGCCTCCGCCCCCCTCACCCCAACCCCTCTCCCCCCGCAAAGCCGGGGGGCGAGGGGCTTTCTCCTCAGAAGTTCAGCCCGAAGGTGAAGTTCAGGCCGTGCGCCCAGAAGACGCTCTCCTCGTACCGCCGGAATGGCCAGGCCGGGTTGCCAGCCTGGTTCGGGTTGCGCAACCGGTTGACCTCGTCACCCGTCCGCAGGACGCTGTTCCAGTAGAAGAACGAGTAGCCGACGCCGACGTTGACGCAGTCGGTCAGCTGGACGTTGCCGAACAGGTTCGTCTCGCCGAGGTAGGCGAACCGGGACTTGTCCCCGTCGCCGATGTTCGACCGGGCGGTGTAGAACCCGCCGACGCGCGGCGGCTGGCCGCCGCCGGTCGTGAAGCCGGAGATGTCCAGCTCCTGGACGTTCCAGCCGAGGGCCATCTTCGACAGCAGGCCGAGCCGGAACGGGCCGGCGTCGTACATCATCCGGCCGCCGATCTGGCCGCCGTAGAAGCGGGTCGTCGTCTCGAACTGGTCGGCCCAGGTGATACCGCCCGGCCGCTGCTGGCTGGCCCGCAGCGTGAACGTCTCGTCGAAGGCGGCGTAGCGGAAGCCGATCATGCCGGTCATCGTCACGCCGGCCTCGCGGCACACGAGGAACGACAGGTTCGCGTCGCCGCCGTAGATCTCCAGCTCGGTATCGACCGTGGCGAAGCCCGGCCCGGTGCCCGACCCGGCGACGATAGTGCGCGTCTCGCCGATGAGCTGCCCGTTGGCGACGTTCGGGTTGTAGGAATACAGGACGAGCGGCGTCGAGCCGTTCGAGGCGAAGCCGTAGCGTTCGCCCTGTTCCGGGAACCAGAACCCGCTCACCTCGGCCCCGATCGGCCGTTCGACGGTCGGGTCGAGGGCGAACGTGAGCCGGTAGCCGGAGTACGGCCCGGTCTCGAGCTTGTTGCCGCCGAACAGGACGACGGAGCGCGGGTCGTTGAGGCTGCCGCCGCCGAGGCCAGGCGACAGGGTCGCGCCGCGGTAGCTCCCGATGAGCGGGCTGGCGGATTCGTTCGGGCGGAACCACCACAGCAGGAAGTCTGCTTCGGCGCGGATGCAGCAGCCGTGCGCCTCGCCGTCGCCGAAGAGGCCCGGCCGGTCGTTGATGCAGCCGCCGTCGACCGGGGCGGCCGGGGCGACGGCCGCCGGGGTGAGCGGGGCGGCCGGCGCGCCGCCGTTGCAGGTCGTGCACTGAGCCGAGGCCGGGCTCAGCAGGGCCAGGGTGGCGAAGAGAGTGACCCAGTATCTACGCACAGGCAAGTACCTCCATGTGCCTTCCGATCCGGACGGGGCTTCGCGCCCCGATCCGACATGTCCTCCCCTCTCGGATCGGACGACCGGCACCCCCGCGACAACCCGGGGACCGGCCGAATCGTCGCCGCCGGCACCGGGCCGACCGGCGGGACGGCACTTCCGCTACGACCGGAACCCGACGGCCCGATTCGCCGTCGCCGGTCGCCTCTGTAGAATAGGGAGTGCCTTTCCTCCGGAGGCGTCGTCATGCACCGTCGCGGCTTCACGCTGATCGAGCTGCTCGTCGTCATCGCCATCATCGCCATCCTGATCGGACTGCTCCTGCCCGCCGTCCAGCGCGTGCGCGAGGCGGCCGGCCGGCTGCAGTGCAGCAACCACCTCAAACAGCTCGGCCTCGCGCTGCACAACTTCCACGGCACGGCCGGGTTCCTGCCGCCGGGCCAGCTGTCCGTCGTCGCCCTGACCGACTCCAGCCACACCGCGTTCACCTACCTGCTCCCCTACCTCGAACAGGACGCCCTGCACCGCCTCTACCGCTACGACCAGACCTGGTACGACCCCGGCAACTACGACGCCGTCGCCTACGAGGTGAAGCTCTTCTTCTGCCCGAGCAACCGCGCCAACGGCACCATCGACCTCCGCAACGAGATCGTCCAGTGGGCCGTGGCGATGCCGCCGGTCGTCGGCGCGGTCGATTACGCCCTGTGCAAGGGGGCGAACGCCGGCTTCGGGGTCGATACGAGCAAGATCCCGCTCAACGTGCGCGGCCTGTTCAACCTGACCGAGCCGGCGGACGACCCGCTGCGCGGCCCGGTCGCCGGCCTGTCGGCCCCGCGCCAGCGGGTGCGCTTCGTCGAGATCACCGACGGCCTGTCGAGCACCCTGGCGATGGGCGACGCGGCCGGCGGCACGCACCGCTACCCGGTCGCCGACCTCGCCGACCCGACGCGCGAGGTCGCCAGCCCGTTCACGGCCGGCCCGGCCCTGCTGGACCAGAGCTGGAGCGCCGCCAGCCTGACGGATCGCTCCCACCCCTGGTACGGCAGCATCTTCGGCGTGACGGCCCAGTTCGGCATCCCGCCGACGCCGCGCGACGAGCCGATGAACCGTCGGCCGGGGATGCCCACGATCGTCGGGAATGACTTTTCCGGTTTTAACACCAGCGGCCGGGACTTCTGCAGCGGCTTCCGAAGCGCCCACCCCGGCGGCTGCAACTTCCTCTTCGCCGACGGCAGCGTCCGCTTCCTCAGCGAGGCGATCACCCCCTCGACGTACCGGGCCCTGTCCACCTACGGCGGCGGCGAGGTCGTCGGAGCGTTCGACTGATGCGCCGCCTCCTCCTGCTCCTGGTCGTCCTCGCCGGCTGTGGCAAGGCCGTTCCGCCCTACGAGGGCCGGACGGTCGAGGACCTGCGCCGCCAGCTCGGCGAGGCGGACGCCAACCGCCAGGCCCAGGCGGCGACCGGGCTCAGCTTGCACGGTGCGGCCGCCCTGCCGGCGCTGCCGGAACTCGTGCCGCTTCTCAAAGGCGAATCGCCGCTCGCGCGGCAACAGGCAGCGCTGGCGCTCGGCGCGATCGGCCCCGAGGCGGCCGACGCGGTCGGGCCGTTGACGCAGGTGTTGTCAGACCCGGAATGGGCCGTGCGTCGTCAAGCCGCCCTGGCGCTGGGGAAGCTCGGTCCGTCGGCGAAGACGGCGTTGCCCACGCTGCGGAAGCTGTCCCAGGGCGACGCGAACGGGCTGGTCAAGAAGGCGGCGCAGGAGGCGGCGTCCACCCTCGACAAGGCGCGGTAAGGCAGCGCGACGCCCCCAAGCCCAGGCACTGCGGTGCCTGGGGTTCCGGCCCCCCGGGCGTCGCAACGCCCGGGCTTGGGGGCGGTCGGGGTTCCCCGTATCGCCCGTCACCTTGTCTCCCCATCTACGATGCACTATGCATTCCGGATGTTTTCGGGCTGCACGAACTTGATACCCCGACGAGGAATCCGCTTCATGTCCCGTCTCCTGCTCATCTGCGCCGCCTGGCTCGGCGCGAGCGCAATGGCCTTCGGCCAGCCGGCGTCCGGCTCCAGCCCCGGCGACGACGCCCGGCTGCTGCGCTTCCCGACGACGCACGGCGACAGCGTCGTCTGCAGCTACGCCGGCAACCTGTACCACGTCTCGGCCCGCGGCGGCGTCGCCCGCCGCCTGACCAGCCACGACGGCTACGAGATCTTCCCGCGCTTCTCGCCGGACGGCAAGACGATCGCCTTCACCGGCCAGTACGACGGCAACACCGAGATCTACACCATCCCGGCCGAGGGCGGCACGC
>Ga0268299_1001182_pt1 | contig 52212 bp, 54 predicted proteins | sample NOBtaG_FD_193484 | JGI IMG/M metagenome (GOLD analysis project Ga0268299, IMG submission 193484) | Activated sludge microbial communities from bioreactor in Nijmegen, Gelderland, Netherland - NOB reactor | ecosystem: Engineered > Bioreactor > Aerobic > Activated sludge | place: Netherlands... | reverse complement strand
ATAGCATCGACCTGCACGGTTTCGTCGTTGCCGTCGGCGGTCACCTTCACGGCCGTCTTCGGCGCCAGCCCAAGCAGTGCCTTGATGGCGCCGGAGGTCTTCTCGCGTGCGCGTAGCTCCAGCACCTGCCCAAGCAACACCAGCACGGTGATGACCGCCGCCGCTTCGAAGTAGATGGCGACGGCGCCATCGGCCATGCGCAGGTTCGAGGGGAAGAGCTGCGGCGCGACCGTCCCGACGATGCTGTACAGCCATGCCGAGCCGGTTCCCAGCGCGATGAGCGAGAACATGTTCAGGCTGCGGTTCTTCACCGATGCGACCGCGCGAACGAAGAAGGGCCAGCCCGCCCAGAGCACGACGGGCGTGCCGAGCAGCAGCTGTATCCAATTCGACATCTGCTGGCCCAAGAGGTGGTTCAGGTTGGTCAGGTGGCCGGCCGTGCACCGACGTTCTTGCTGAGGCGCGGGATGAAACGCGGCGTTGCCGCGGCGTACTCCCGCCACCTGTCGCCAAAAGCCTTCTCGGAGTCGCGCTCCTCGGCGATGGCCAGCCGCACGTACATCAGCACCAACACCGGGAACATCACGAGCGTCAGCAGCGTCGGCCACTGGAGCAGGAAGCCGAACATGATGGCGACGAAGCCGATGTACTGCGGATGGCGCACGTGGCGGTACGGCCCCGCCTTGGCCAGGTCGTGGCGACGCTGCGCGTGATAAAGCACGTGCCAGGCTTTCGACAGCAGCGTGAACCCTGCGACCAGGAACACGAAGCTGAGCAGGTGCAGGACCCCGAAGTGCGGGTTGCCCTGCTGGCCCGTCACCAGCCACCACAAGTGACCTGCCTCGTGCCCGAACAGGTTGACGTTCGGAAACCTTGTGCCCAGCCAGCCTGAGAGCAGGTAGATGGTCAGCGGGAAGCCGTACATCTCCGCAAACAGCGCCACGATGAAGGCGCTGTAGGCCCCGAAGCTGCGCCAGTCCCTCAGGTTGACCGGCTTGAAGAAGCTGTAGGCGAAGCCGATGAAGACGATGCTGTTGACGGCCACCAAGCCCCACAGACCGTAGTCACTGCCGACGCTGTTCATCGTCGCTGCTCCTGTGCTGGCCGTGGTCGCGTCCCTCGTGACCATGCCCTCGGTGCATGAAGAAGTGCATCAGCGGACAGGCCAGCAGGAAGAGGTAAGGCAGTGCGCCGAAGAGATGCACGGTGTGCTCGGTGACCAGGTAGAAGCCGCCGGCGGCGACGACCAAGGCCAGCGCCCAACCGGCGGGAGAGCGCCAGAACGAGGGCGGTTCGTCGTGCAGATGGTCCATGAGGGCGCTCCCCGGGCTACTTGGTTGCCGAGGGCTTCATCGCCTCGCGGTCGACCATCATCTTCATCATCATTTCCATCATGTCCATGCGCTTGTCCATCATCTCCGGGCTCATGGGCTTGCCGCCACCCGTCATCCCGCCCATCCCCATTCCGCCCTTGCCGCCGCGCATCTGACCCATCATGGCCATGCCGTCCTGCATGAGCTTCATGTGCTCTTGCATCAGCTTGGCCCGCTCCTCCGGCGTCTTCGCGGCCATCATCTTGTCGTGCATCTCCTGCATCGACTTCATCATCGCGTCCATCTGGCCCGGGGCTGGGGCCGCAGGGGCCGCTGCGGTGGCACCCGCCGGGTGATGAGCCGCGTGGTCCTCCGGCTTGGGTCCGGTCGCGCAACCGGCGAGGACGAGTGAGCTGCCGAGAACGGCCACTGCGAGCTTCATGGGAACCTCCGGGAGATGCAGTCCCAAGAATGAGGCCTGGGCATACCGACAAGCTTGATGTCCATCAACATGTCGGCGTGCTGGGCGTCCAGATTGCAGGTGCAGCAGGTGCTGCACTGAGGTTCGCCATGAGCACCCTCGTCGTTGCCCTCCGCAACCGGGCCTCGGCTCATCCCGCGTTGAGCACGGGTATCGCGCTGGCGGTCAGCGTGGCCGCGTTCTACGCGCTGTGCACTCTCGTCTGGCTCGCTGCGCCGGGGCCGTTCCTCGGCTTCATGAACAGCCTGTTCCACGGCATGGACTTCACGCCGCGGATGACCTCGGCCCCGTTCGCCTGGGGCGGCTTCGTCGAAGCGCTGCTGGTGATGTCCGTCTGGGCTTTCCTCGCAGGCGCTTTCTTTGGATGGCTGCGTCTGCGCCTCGGCGCCTGACGAGCCACCCGGCCGCTCTTACCGGCAGCACCCGCAACACCCGCCGGACTTCGCGGGTTCGGGGGCGACCGTCGCGGCCTGCACCGGCATCGGCGTGTAGCCGGCCTCGGTGATCGCGTCGTTCAGTTCCTGCGCGTCTGCTTCCGTCGGCTCCACCATGACGAGGTGCTGCGCCAGGTCGATGGTGACCTTGGCATCCTTGTCGGCGGCCTTGATGGCCTTGGTGATGGTGCTGACGCAGTGACCACAGGTCATGTCATCCACGCGGAAGACTTGCATCGCTTGCTCCTTGGGTTGGTCGATACATCAACTATTGACCTTGCCCCCGTGGGAGGGTCAAGCCCTCTCGGCATGCCACGCCGAGAGGGCCAGCCGCCTTCGATTGCCGACCTGGCGTACCTCGAGACAGGGAAGGGATGGCAGACGCCTTCGGTCCCGGTGAAACCCGCGCCACCCTGGAGCGCGCCTACGGTCAGGGTCTGAACATGGTCGCCTTCTCGGTCGACGAGGGTCTTCGCCCCGGTGAGGTGCTCGGGCTGCAGTGGCAGGACGTCGATAGGGCCGCCGAAGCCGCGACACTGCGACGCTCAGGGTCCAGGGCGGACACTTCACCGCTCCGCATCGATGCCAGGCCCGTAGCGGTTTCGGATCCCGCCGCCCCCGACCAATCGGCGAGACGCCGTCCACGTGACGCGCGACCGGGCAATCGATCACTGCCCGAGCGAGTTCATCGGTCCATCCCGGGCCGATCGAACGATGATTCGAGCCAGTCCGATCTTCTCCATGAATCCGCGTCCCGCCCTGCCTTCGTGGCTTCGCCTTGTCTCAGCGATCCTGCTGGGGCTCGCGTTCGCCGGTGCGAGCCGGGCCGACCCGCGGCCGGCCTGCAAGCTCGACCCGTTCGCGATGCAGGCGCCGGCCGACCGGGAGGTGATGCTGCACCAGTCCTGCGGCAAGGAGCATGTCGGCTGGCTGATCGAGGCGCCGCGACCCGCGCCCAACCACATCGGACCCAGCCTGGTGCGTGCCCAGCTCGAGTCGGTGACTTCGCGCTCGCTGCTGTCCGACGTGCTCGGCAGCGTCAAGTTCGGCTGGACCGGGCGCGGCGACGACCTCAGCCAGGGCGTGCGCACCGAGCGTGCGTTGCTCGCTGCCGGCGCGCTGCTGCGATCCAACGAGGCCTGGTCGCTGCAGGTCGACGTCGGTCGGGAGATCACGCAGGCGGTGCAGCAGCGCGCCACGCTGGTGGGGCAGTGGCACCCGACGCGCATGGCGCTGCTGTTCGCCGAATGGACCGGCTCGGACCGCGGCGCGGAGTTCCAGCGCGTCGGCGCGCGCTGGTGGGTGGTGTCGCGGCGGCTCGCGCTCGACCTGAGTGCGCGCTACGAGCCTCACGGCTGGGACGGCCAGTTCCTGGGCCTGACCCTGCACCTGCCCTGAGCCCGGGCCCGCGCGCGAGCCCCCGGAAAGTCCCCAGGCCCGGCGTCACGGGCGCGCCGCTAGACTGCGGCAGCACTGACCGATCGGTCAGTCTTGCAAGGTCCGCCGATCGGTCGGACCCCGAACGACGCCCAAGGAGACTGCCCGATGAAACGCCCCCTGATCGCCGCCCTCGCGCTGGTGGCCGCGCTGACCGCCGCCACGGCCGCCCGCGCCGACATCAACGTCGGCGTCACCGTGTCGGCCACCGGACCGGCGGCCTCGCTCGGCATCCCCGAGCGCAACACCTTCGCGCTGCTGCCGACCACGATCGCCGGGCAGAAGGTCAACTACATCGTGCTCGACGATGCGTCCGACACGACGGCCGCGGTGCGCAACGCGCGCAAGTTCGTGACCGAGGACAAGGTCGATGTCGTCATCGGCTCGACCATCACGCCCAACTCGCTGGCGATGATCGACGTGGTGGCCGAGAGCGAGACGCCGATGATCTCGATGGCGGCCAGCAAGGCCATCGTCGAGCCGGTCGAGGGCAAGCGCCGCTGGGTCTTCAAGACACCGCAGAACGATGCGCAGATGTCGACCGCGATCGTCGAGCACATGATCGACAACAAGGTCCAGACGGTGGCCTACATCGGCTTTGCCGACGCCTACGGCGAGGGCTGGGCGCGCGAGTTCACGGGCATCGCCGAGGTGCGCAAGCTCAAGGTCGTGGCGAGCGAGCGCTTCGCGCGCAACGATATCGCCGTCACCGGACAGATCCTCAAGATCATGGCGGCCAACCCGGACGCGGTGCTGATCGGCGGCTCGGGCACGCCGGCGGCGCTGCCGCAGAAGGCGCTCAAGGAGCGCGGCTACAAGGGCCAGATCTACCAGACCCACGGCGTGGCCAATGCCGACTTCCTGCGCGTGTGCGGCAAGGACTGCGAAGGCACCTTCCTGCCGGCCGGCCCGATGCTCGTCGCCGACCAGCTGCCCGCCGACAACCCGGTGAAGAAGTCCGCCACGGCCTACGTGCGCGCCTACGAGGCGGCGCACGGCAAGGGCAGCGCATCGACCTTCGGTGGCCATGCCTGGGATGCCTTCCGGCTGCTCGAAGCGGCGGTGCCGGCCGCGCTCAAGGCCGGCCAGCCCGGCAGCAAGGCCTTCCGCGCGGGCCTGCGCGACGCGCTGGAGAAGACCGCCAACCTGCCCGGCGCGCACGGCATCTTCAACATGAGCGCGACCGACCACCTCGGCCTGGATCAGCGCTCGCGCGTGATGGTCAGGATCGACAACGGCGCCTGGAAGTACGTCAAGTGATGCCGCCTCGGCCTTCGCTCCTGCGGCGCGCCGCGCTGGTCCTTGCCCTGCTGGCCGGCACCGCGGCCGCGGCGCAGGAGACCGAGGCCGATCGCTGGAACCTCGCCGACCTCTACCCCGGCGTCGCCGCCTGGGAGGCCGACGCCGGCACGCTGGACCGGCAGCTCGCCGAGTTCGCGCGCTGCAAGGGGCGGCTGGGCACGGGCGCGCCGCGCCTGCGCCAGTGCCTGGACCTGCAGGCCGACATCACCAAGCGCTATGGGCGCCTCTACGTCTATGCGTCCGAGCAGCTGGCCGGCGACACCGGCGTGGCCACGAGCCTGGCGCTGGTGCAGAAGGCCGAGGTGATCGGCGCCAAGACCGGCGAGGCCTTCGCCTTCGTCGGACCCGAGGTGCTGCGCATCGGCAAGGCCCGGGTCGAGCGCTACCTGAAGCAGGACCCGAAGCTGGCGATCCACCGCTATCCGCTCGACCGCATCCTGCGCGCCGCGCCGCACACGCTGGACGACGCCGGCGAGAAGCTGGTGGCGCAGTTCGCGCTGATGAACGGCGCCGGGCAGGGCTCGTACCAGATCCTGGCGAATGCCGACCTGCCCTGGCCGACGATCAAGCTGTCGAGCGGCGAGTCGGTGCGGCTCGATGCCTCGGCCTACACGAAGTACCGCGCCGCGCCTGACGCCGAGGATCGCAAGCGCGTGATGGACGCTTTCTTCGGCGCCTTCAAGTCCTACGAGCGCACGATGGGCGTGACGCTGTACAGCCAGCTCAAGGAGGACGCGGTCTACGCCAGGGTGCGCAAGTACCCCGACTCCCTGGCGCGCGCCCTCGACGCCGACCGCCTGCCGGTCGGCATCATGGACGCGCTGATCGCCGAGACCAACCGCAGCCTGCCGACGCTGCACCGCTACTTCCGGCTGCGCGCCAAGATGCTGGGCGTGTCGCCGATGCGCTACTCCGACATCTACCCGCCGCTGGTGAAGGGCGAGAAGCCGTTCTCGCTGGCCGCGGCCAAGCAGCTGACGCTGGAAGCCAGCGCGCCGCTCGGCAGCGCCTACGTCGAGGCGATGCGCAAGGGCTTCGACAGCCGCTGGATGGACGCCTACCCGCGGCCCAACAAGCAGTCGGGCGCCCACATGGCCGGCTACGCCTACGACGTGCACCCCTACGTGCTGATGAACTTCAACGGCGACTACGAGTCGGTGTCGACGCTGGCGCACGAGTGGGGCCACGCGATGCACAGCTACCTGGCCAACCGCAAGCAGCCCTTCGTCACCGCCGACTACGCGACCTTCATCGCCGAGATCGCCTCGACCGTCAACGAGGAACTGCTGCTCGACCGCATGCTCGCGGCCGCGAAGAGCGACGACGAGCGCCTGCTCTACCTCGGCTCGGCGCTCGAGAGCCTGCGCGGCACCTTCTTCCGCCAGGCCATGTTCGCCGAGTTCGAGCGCGCCATCCATGCGCGCGTCGATGCCGGCGAGCCGATGACCGGCGAGCAGCTCACCAAGACCTACTGCGACATCCTCAACCGCTACCACGGCACGGCGCAGGGCGTGATGTCGATCGAGCCGACCTACTGCGTGGAGTGGGCCTACATCCCGCACTTCTACCGCGCCTTCTACGTCTACCAGTACGCCACGTCGATCTCGGCGGGCTCGCTGTTCGCGCGGCGCATCGCGGCCAGGGAGCCCGGCGCGGTGGAGCGCTACCTCGGCCTGCTCGAGGCCGGGGGCTCGGACTACCCCTACGACCTGGTGAAGCGGGCCGGCGTCGACCTTGCCACGCCCGCGCCCTACCAGGCGCTGGTCGCGCGCATGAACTCGATCATGGACGAGATCGAGCGCGTGCTGGCCAAGCGCGGCAAGTAGCGACCGCGCGGCGGCTCAGCCCGCACCGGCCTTGGAGCGCCGGCGCGGCGGCGCCGGCTTGAGCGCCCCGAGGCCGCCGCGGCAGGCCACCAGCACCGCCTCGGCGAACTGCTCGTAGCTGAGCGGCCCCTGCGGGTCGAGCCAGGTGAAGGTCCAGTTGATCATGCCCATCAGCATCATCGTGGCGGCGGTCAGCGCGGTGCCGTCCAGGTGCGGTGCCAGCGCTGCCCGGACCGCGGCCCGGAAGGCCTCGATCACCGCGCGCTGCTGGGCCTTGACCTCGCGGGCGCGCGCCTCGGGCAGATGATCCACATCCTGCAGCAGCAGCTTGTGCACGGCCTGCGAGGTCCGGTACTCGGCCAGGAACTCGCGCACCAGGGCGTCGAGATGGGCGTCGGGCGGCAGGCGCCGCGCGGTGACGTTCTCGCACAGTGCCAGCAGTCGTTCGGTGTAGCCGTCGAACAGCGCGAAGAGGATCGCCTCCTTGCTGTCGAAGTAGTGATACAGCAGCGACTTCGACACGCCGCAGCGCCCGGCGAGGTCGCTCATGGACGCAGCGGCATAGCCGAGCTCGGCGAAGGCCTCGGCGGCCTCGACCAGGATCAGGTCGCGCTGCGAGGGCGGGGCGGGGGCGCTCATGGTCGCGTCGATTGTGCCGACGGGGCCCTCGGATGGCAGCGGGAAAGCGCTCTTGACCGACCGGTCGGTCAGGGCTATAAACCCGTTCGTGCAGACCGGCCGACCCGCGCCGGCGAGGAGACCGCGATGTATGCCCAACTGGTCGATACCGGCGTGAAGAGCGTGCGCACCGACGCCGACCTGTCGCCCGAGGAACGCGCCTTCCAGGCCCGCATCGACGACGGCGTCAAGATCGAGCCGCGCGACTGGATGCCCGATCCCTATCGCAGGACCCTGGTGCGCCAGATTGCCCAGCACGCGCACTCCGAGCTGGTCGGCATGCTGCCCGAGGGCAACTGGATCACCCGCGCGCCCAGCCTCAAGCGCAAGTGCGTGCTGCTGGCCAAGGTGCAGGACGAGGCCGGCCACGCGCAGTACCTCTACAGCGCGGTCGAGACGCTCGGCGCCTCGCGCGATGCCGTCTACGAGGACATGCTGGCCGGCCGCATGAAGTACTCGTCGATCTTCAACTACCCGACGCTGACCTGGGCCGACGTCGGCACCATCGGCTGGCTGGTCGACGGCGCGGCCATCATCAACCAGATCCCGCTGTGCCGCTGCTCCTACGGGCCCTATGCGCGCGCGATGGTGCGCGTCTGCAAGGAAGAGAGCTTCCACCAGCGCCAGGGCTTCGATGCGATCGCCACGCTGTGCGCGGGCACGCCCGAGCAGAAGACGATGGCGCAGGACGCGCTGAACCGCTGGTGGTGGCCGGCGGTGATGATGTTCGGGCCGCCGGACGGCGAGTCGGTGCACTCGGCGCAATCGGCAGCCTGGCGCATCAAGCTCTTCAGCAACGACGAGCTGCGCCAGAAGTTCATCGACCAGACCGTGCCGCAGGCCCGGCACCTGGGCCTGAGCATCCCGGACCCGGACCTGAAGTTCAACGAGGCGACTGGCCACTGGGACATCGGGGCGATCGACTGGAGCGAGTTCTACCGCGTGATCAAGGGCGACGGCCCCTGCAACCGCGACCGCCTGGCCACCCGCAACAAGGCCTGGGACGAAGGGGCCTGGGTGCGTGACGCAGCGGTCGCCCACGCCGACAAGCGCCGCGCGCGCGAGGCCGCGCGGCAGCAGGCCGCCTGAGGAGCAGCACATGCGCGAATGGGATCTCTGGGAAGTCTTCGTGCGCAGCCAGCACGGCCTCGCGCACAAGCACGTCGGCAGCGTGCGTGCCGCCGATGCGGCGATGGCGCTCGAGAACGCCCGCGACGTCTACACGCGGCGCAACGAAGGCGTGAGCCTGTGGGTCGTGCCGTCCAAGGCCATCACCGCCAGCGAGCCCGGGCAGCGCGCGCCGCTGTTCGAGCCGGCGGCCGACAAGGTGTACCGTCATCCGACCTTCTATCCGGTGCCGGACGGGGTGGAGAACCTGTGATCCTTCGACGAGCTCAGGATGATCGGCAAGGCTCCGTTCGCACTGAGCCTGTCGAAGTGCTTGTGTGCGAGCTGGCCCTGCGCCTGGGCGACAGCGCGCTGATCCTGTCGCAACGCCTCGGCGAGTGGTGCGGCCACGGCCCGGCGCTCGAGGAAGACATCGCCCTGGCCAACACCGCGCTCGACCTGCTGGGCCAGGCGCGGATGTGGCTCACGCTGGCCGGCGAAGCCGAAGGCGAGGGTCGCGATGAGGACGCGCTGGCCTACCGCCGCGACGCGCCCGGGTTCCGCAACCTCCTGCTGACCGAGCAGCCGAACGGCGACTACGCGCAGACGATGACGCGGCAGTTCTTCTTCGACGCCTGGCATCGCCTGGCGCTGGACCGGCTGACACGCTCGCGCGACGAGCGGGTCGCGGCCATCGCCGCCAAGGCGCTGAAGGAGGCCGACTACCACCTGCGCCGCAGCGCCGACTGGGTGATCCGCCTGGGCGACGGCACCGACGAAAGCCACCGCCGCATGCAGCAGGCCGTCGAGACCCTGTGGGAGTACGTCGGCGAGCTGTTCACGATGGACGCCGTCGACGACGCACTGCTGGCGCGCGGCATCGGCTGCGACTTCGCGGCGCTGCGCAGCGACTGGGATGCGCAGGTCGACGCGGTGTTCGCCGATGCGACGCTGGCACGCCCCGCGCGCGACTGGGCCCAGCTGGGCAGCAAGCGCGGCGTGCACACCGAGCAGCTGAGCCGCATCCTGGCCGAGATGCAGTCGGTGCACCGCGCCCATCCGGGAGCGCGCTGGTGAGCGCGGCGGTCGACATCCTGCGGCCGACGCTGGAGAGGCTCTGGTCCTGGCTCGGCGAGGTGCCCGACCCGGAGATCCCGGTCATCTCCATCGTCGAGCTGGGCATCGTGCGCGACCTGGCCTGGGAGGGCAACGCACTGTGCGTGACGGTCACGCCGACCTACAGCGGTTGCCCGGCGACCGAGCTCATCCAGGCCGACATCGTCGCGGCCTTGCAGGCCCGCGGCATCGCCGACGTGAAGGTGAGGCTGCAGCTCGCACCGGCCTGGACCACGGACTGGCTGGCCGAGCCCGCACGCGAGAAGCTGCGGGCCTGGGGCATCGCACCGCCGCTGCCGCGCACCGGGCCATCCGGCGGCAAGGTGATCGAGATCGTCGGCCTGCAGCCGGCTGCGGCGGCGGTGCCGTGCCCGCGCTGCGGCTCCTCGCGCACGCGCCAGACCAGTGCCTTCGGGTCGACACCCTGCAAGTCGCTCCATGTCTGCGACGACTGCCTGGAGCCCTTCGACCATTTCAAGTGCCACTGAGCCAGGCTCGCGCGCCATGAACCATTTCCACCCGCTGCGCATCGCCCGCCTGGAGCACGACACGCGCGAAGCCCTCGTGCTGCAGTTCGGTGTGCCGCCCGAGCTGGGTGTCGCGTTTCGCTACGAGGCCGGCCAGCACCTGACGCTCAAGCAGCGTGTCGACGGCGAGGAGCTGCGCCGCTCGTACTCGATCTGCAGCGCGACCCAGGACGGGACGCTGCGCGTCGCGATCAAGCGCGTGCCGGGCGGCCTCTTCTCCGAATGGGCGCACCGCGCGCTGAAGGCCGGCGAGACGATCGAGGTGCTGCCGCCCGAGGGCCGCTTCTTCCGCGGCCTGCCGGCCGGCGGGTCCAGCCACCAGCTCGCCTTCGCGGCCGGCAGCGGCATCACGCCCATCCTGTCCATCGTCAAGACGACGCTGCAGTCCGACCCGGGTGCGCGCTTCACGCTGGTCTACGGCAACCGCGCCTCGTCGACGGTGATGTTCCGCGAGGAGCTCGCGGCGCTGAAGGACCGCTACCTCGATCGCTTCAACCTGGTCCACGTGCTGAGCCGCGAGCACCAGGACGTCGAACTCTTCAACGGCCGCATCGACGGCGCCAAGGTCCGGGCGCTGCTCGCGCACTGGCTGTCGGTCGACGACGTGGACCAGGCCTACATCTGCGGGCCCGAGGCGATGATGCTGGAGGTGCGCGAGGCCCTGCAGGCCTGCGGCCTGGCCCGCGAGCGCATCCACGTGGAGCTGTTCGGGACCGCCCAGCCGGTCGTGCATCGCAAGCGCAGCGTCGCAGCGGCCGACGCCGGTTGCGAGGTCACTCTGGTGATGGACGGCGCGCGGCGCCTGTTCACCATGCCGCGCGATGGCAGCGTCTCGGTGCTCGATGCCGCGCTGCAGGCCGGGCTGGACGTCCGCCATTCCTGCAAGGGCGGCGTCTGCGCCACCTGCCGCTGCAAGCTGGTCGAGGGCGAGGTCGACATGGACGCCAACTACGCGCTCGAGGACTACGAGATCGCACGGGGCTTTCGGCTCAGCTGCCAGAGCTTCCCTGCGAGCGCGAAGCTGGTCGTCGATTTCGACACCGATCACTGATCACCCCTCACCGATCACGACGCACATGCCCTGCTACGCCATCGACGGCCTGGTACCGGTCGTCCACCCCTCGGCCTTCGTGCACCCCAGCGCCGAGCTGATCGGCGACGTCTGGGTGGGCGAGGGCGTCTACGTCGGCCCCTGTGCGTCGCTGCGCGGCGACTTCGGCCGGCTGGTGCTGGAGGCCGGCAGCAATATCCAGGACCACTGCACGATGCACGGTTTTCCCGGCGCCGACACGGTGGTCGGCGAGGACGGCCACATCGGCCACGGCGCGGTGCTGCACGGCTGTCGCATCGGCCGCAATGCGCTGGTCGGCATGAACGCGGTGGTGATGGACAACGCGGTGGTGGGCGAACATGCCTTCGTCGCGGCGATGTGCTTCGTGCGCGCCGGCTTCCAGGTGCCGCCGCGTCACCTGGTGGCCGGCGTGCCCGGCAAGCTGGTGCGCGAGCTGACCGAGGCCGAACTGGCCTGGAAGCTCGAGGGCACGCTGACCTACCAGCGGCTCACCGTGCGCTGCCGCGAGACGCTGCGCGAGGTCGTGCCGCTGGCCAGCGACGACCGCGGCCGGCCGCGGATCGCCGGCGAGGATCTGGCACCCTTGCACCGCACGAAGAACCGCTAGCGAGGAGACGGCGATGGCCTACGAACACATCCGCTATGAAGAACTGGACGGCATCGCGCGCCTGACGCTGAACCGTCCCGACAAGCTCAACAGCTTCAACGTCGCGATGCACCTGGAGGTGCGCGAGGCCCTCGCCGCCGCGGCCCGGCCCGAGGTGCGCGTGCTGGTGCTGACCGGGGCCGGCAAGGGCTTCTGCGCCGGCCAGGACCTGAGCGACCGCCAGACCGCCCCAGGGGCCGCGCCGCCCGACCTGGGCGAGACGATCGGCACCTACTACGCCCCGCTGGTGCGCAGCCTGCACGCGCTGGACAAGCCGGTGATCGCGGCGGTCAACGGCGTGGCGGCCGGCGCCGGCTGCAACGTGGCGCTGGCCTGCGACCTGGTGATCGCGACGCGCTCGGCCAGCTTCATCCAGCCGTTCTGCAAGCTCGGCCTGGTGCCCGATGCCGGCGGCACGTGGATGCTGCCGCGGCTGGTCGGCCACGCGCGCGCCGTCGGGCTGGCGATGCTGGGCGACAAGCTCAGTGCCCAGCAGGCGGCCGACTGGGGACTGATCTGGAAGTGCGTCGACGATGCCGGCTTCGCGGCCGAGGTCGATGCGCTGGCCGCGCAGCTGGCGACCGCGCCGACGCGTGGCCTGGCGCGCAGCAAGCAGGCGCTGCGCGCGAGCTGGGGCCACACGCTCGACCAGCAGCTCGACCTGGAGCGCGACCTGCAGCAGGAGCTGGGTCGCAGCGCCGACTACGCCGAGGGCGTGAGCGCCTTCATGAACAAGCGCACGCCGCGCTTCACCGGGCAGTGAAGGCATGAGCACCATGGATCCGCGCAGCATCGACCCGCGAGCCTTCGGCGTCGTCGAAACCGACGCCGCCGGCGACGCGCAGGCCGCGGCCCAGGCCCTGGCCGAGGACTGCGCCCGCGCGATGTGGAAGGGCGACGCGGCCTCGCAGGCGCTCGGCATGCGCGTCGACGAAGTCGGCCCGGGCCGGGCCGTGTTGCTGATGCGGGTGCGGCCCGACATGCTCAACGGCCACCAGACCTGCCACGGCGGCCTGATCTTCGCGCTGGCCGACAGCGCCTTCGCCTTCGCCTGCAACAGCTACGACCGCGCGACCGTGGCGGCGGGCTGCAGCATCGAGTTCGTCGCGCCGGCCCGCGAGGGCGAGCTGCTGCGCGCCGAGGCGGTCGAGCGCTCGCGCAGCGGGCGCACCGGCGTCTACGACATCACCGTGAGCGGCGAGGACGGGCGCACCGTCGCACTGTTCCGCGGCAAGAGCCACGAGATCAAGGGCTCCGTCATCGGCGCCTGAGGAGACGAGCCATGCACCCCCGCCTAGCGCCGCGCGTGCCCGCGAAGGGCGAGCTGGAGCCCATCGAGACCGCCAGCCGCGACGAGATCACCGCGCTGCAGCTGCAGCGCCTGCGCACGACCCTGGACCGCGTCTACGACAACGTGCCGCACTACCGCCAGGCCTTCGATGCGAAGGGCGTGCGGCCCTCGGACCTGAAGTCGCTGGCCGACCTGGCGAAGTTCCCGTTCACGACCAAGGCGGACCTGCGGGCCCACTATCCCTTCGGCATGTTCGCGGTGCCGCGCCAGCAGGTGGTGCGGGTGCATGCGTCCTCGGGCACCACCGGCAAGCCGACGGTGGTGGGCTACACGCAGGGCGACATCGATCGTTGGGCTGCCCTGATGGCGCGCTCGATCCGCGCCTCGGGCGGGCGCGCCGGCGACATGGTGCACATCGCCTACGGCTACGGACTCTTCACCGGCGGCCTGGGCGCGCACTACGGCGCCGAGCGCCTGGGCTGCACCGTGGTGCCGATGTCGGGCGGGCAGACCGAGAAGCAGGTGCAGCTCATCCTCGACTTCGAGCCCGACATCATCATGGTCACGCCGAGCTACATGCAGGTGCTGATCGAGGCGCTGCAGAAGGAGGGCGTCGATCCGCGGAGCACCTCGCTGCGCACCGGCATCTTCGGCGCCGAGCCCTGGACCGAGGCGATGCGCGCCGGGATCGAGGCCCAGGCCGGCATCGACGCGGTCGACATCTACGGCCTGTCCGAGGTGATGGGCCCCGGCGTGGCCAACGAATGCGTCGAGGCCAAGGACGGCCCGGTGATCTGGGAGGACCACTTCTACCCCGAGATCATCGACCCGCTGACCGGCGAGGTGCTGCCCGACGGATCCGAGGGCGAGCTCGTCTTCACGACGCTGACCAAGGAAGCCTTCCCGGTGATCCGCTACCGCACCCGCGACCTGACGCGGCTGCTGCCGCCCACCGCGCGCAGCATGCGGCGCATGGGCAAGATCGTCGGCCGCAGCGACGACATGCTGATCATCCGCGGCGTCAACGTCTTCCCGACGCAGATCGAGGAGCTGATCCTGAAGGACGGCCGCCTGGGCGGGCAGTACCAGCTGGTCGTCAGCAAGGACGGTCCGCTCGACGTGCTGGAGGTGCGCTGCGAGCGCCAGCCGCAGCGGCCCGAGTCCGAGGCGGCCGAGGTGGGCCGCGCGCTGCAGGAGCGCATCAAGACGCTGATCGGCGTCAGCGCCAGCGTCAGCGTGCTGGCGCCCGACGCGATCGAGCGCACCCTCGTCGGCAAGGCGCGACGGGTGATCGACCAGCGGCCGAAAGGCTGAAGCGCCCTCCGCGGTTTGCGCCGATCGAGGAACCCGCCGAGACGGCGCCACCCGGCGGCGCTGGCCGTCGATGCCTGCGCGCAGCCGCCAGCACCCCGATGAAGGTTCGATAATCGGGCGAGCAAGCGGCTGAAGCTGGAGGGGACACTCGTCGTTTCCAGAGGTCATCGGCCGCCTTGCGCTTGCGGTTCACTGAAGCCTGCAAGCATCCCCGGGAGGGTGAATCGATGATCACGAAGAGGCGTTCGATCACCGTGGCGATGCTCTTCGCGTCGGTGGTAGCTTGCACCACGCAGACCCGTGACGCGCCGCTCAGTCAGTCGACGACGGTGTCAGTCCTCGGAACCCCGGAGCAGCTGCCCGGTGTCGTGCCTGGCCCCCCCGCGCCGACGACCTATGGTGTGGGTGGTACGCACAACGAGAACCTGCTGCTGTGTCCGACCGCCGCACCTGCACCCGCACCCGCCGAGCGTGGATCACCGACTCCCGTGACCTGTCCGGGCTACCCGCCGTATCCCAACTACCCGCCCTATCCGACCTGCCCCGAGCCGCCGGTTGGCCAGGGTGGCGACACGATCGAGAAATCCGTCTGTGACGAGCGGGTCAAGGCGGCGATCGCGCAGGAACGAGCGGAGTCGTCGCAGGTCACGCTCAGGTTCTGGCCGGTCGCTGAGTTTCGCGGGCCAGCGCTATGGGGTGGGCTCCTCATGGTGCTGCTCGTCGGCCTGCTCGTCTCTTTTCCCTTGTGGGGCGCTTGGTTGTTGCAGCTCATTGAGCCACACATCCCGAAGAAGAACGGGGAGAGCAGGACTTTCTGGGTCTTCGGGTTCGCAGTGCTGCTGCCGTTTCTGATCGTCGTGATCTTGCTGCTCGCGCTTCTGTTCGGTGGGCGTGGCGCGCAGCAAGTCGGCGCCCCGTCAACGTTCGTGATCACTCCTTCGAGCGGAGACACTGCCGCGCTGCAAGCAGCCGTCGAGGTGAGGAGCCGCGAACTGGCGGCGGCGCGTGAGGAAGCCGAACGGCTGCGTGGCCAGCTTGGGAACGCGCGTGAGGAGCTCGCCACATGTCGTGCCACCAAGCAGATCTGCGGCGGCTATGGCTTTGCTGGGCCTATGCTCGCTTTCGGAGGGTTTGTCCTCGGCTTGACTGCGGCGCTCCTCGGGATGTGGGGCTATGGCCGGGTGACGCGACAGCGCATTGGTGTTGGCATCGTCGATGCGGCACAGCCCACGACGCAACCGGTCAGCGAGACCGCTTCGACACTGGCTGGGCGCAGCGTCGCGCTGCTGCATCAGCGAGTCTTGTTGTGGAAAGAGGAACTCGTCGAGCCGTATGCGCAGCTAGCGCGAGCCCTCGCCGAGAAGCTCGACGCCGACGGCTCACAGCCATCGCCAACGGAGCTATCGCGATGGCTGTCTCCGATGTACAAGACCGCAGTGACCTTGCGTGGTCGACTGGACGAGATCATCAGCTATTGCGCAGCCAGTGGCGCTGCGACGGATCGGCAGCGGCTGATCCTGTGAATCGTTTGGCACCCCGTACACTTCGCCGGCCCTCTGCCCGTAGCTCAACTGGATAGAGCACCAGCCTTCTAAGCTGGGGGTTACAGGTTCGATTCCTGTCGGGCAGGCCAGCGATGCGGCCGGCTTCAGGCCGCCGCGATGCGTGGCGCCACGCCGCGCATCAGGCGCTCGGCGTCCTCGTCGAAGCGGAAGGCCTTCAGGAAGTCGTCGATGCCGTAGCCCGGCCGCTGGCGCCGCACCGACGCCGTCAACGCCCGGGCCTCGTCGATGCGCCCGGCCAGCGCCACGCTGTGCGCCGCGAAACTGACGACGTGGACGTGGGCATTGGGCCGTGCGGCGGCCTTCATGGCCCAGTCCGCCGCCTCGTCGTGCCGACCCAGGCGCATCAGGGCCATGGCGCGCGAGGCCAGCATCGCGAACAGCATCGGATCGAAGGGGCTGAGGTCGCGCGAGTGGTCCGAGGCGCGGATCGCGATGCGCGGGTCGCCGGACTGCGCGTGCACGAAGGCCAGCGTGTAGTGGCCGAGCGCGAAGTTGGGACTCAGCGCGACGGACGTGTCCAGCTCGGCCAGCGACTCGCCGAGCCGGCCGCGCAGCCATTGCGCCCGGCCCAGCGCCCAGTGGCCCGCCGGGTCCAGGTCGTCCGCCAGCAGCCCCTGCGAGGCGCTGCGGTAGGCGGCCTCGACCGCGGGCTCGCGCTCGGCCCAGCCGAGGAAGGCGTCCTGGAAGTGCGTGAAGGACAGCCCCGCATAGGGTCGCGCGAATCCCGGGTCCAGACGCACGGCCTGCTCGAAGTAGCGGCGCGCCTGCAGGTTGTCGTCGTCGTTGAAGCGCACCATGTGCCACAGGCCGCGGTGGTAGGCCTCCCAGGCGTCGAGCGAGTTCGGTGCCTTCAGGATCGCGCGGTTGCGCTCGGCGACCTCGATCTGGCTGGCGATCGAGCCGACGATGCGGTTGCCGATCTCGTCCAGCACCTCGAAGGGGTCGCCGAGCCGCGTCGCGAAGACCTCGGCCCAGACGATGCGGTTGCTGCGCGTGTCGGCCAGCTGCACGTTCACGCTGACCTGGCCGGCGTCGCGCCGCAGCGAGCCGCTGGCCACGTAGTCGACGTCGAGCGCGCGGCCGGCGTCCTCGGCGCCGACGTTGCGCGCATCGAGCGCGAACACCGTGCCCTGGGCGATGACGAACACGCTGCGCAGCTTGGCCAGCCGCGTGATCACGTCGTGCACCAGGCCGTCGGCGAGGCCGCCGCGTGCCGCGACGCCGCGCGCCTGCTCGGCGAAGGGCATGACCGCGATCGAGGCACGGCGCTGCAGCGCCGGCGCCGCCGCGTCGGCCGGGGCGAGGACCAGGCCCGCGTCGGGCACCTGCACGGCCAGCGCCGTCAGGCCCGGCGCATGGTGCAAGCGCGCGGCCCGCCAGGCGTGGCCGAGCGGCGCCCAGTCCTGGCTCTCCGCCTCGAACTGCCGGGCGGTGGCCGCCAGGTGCTCGTCGCCTTCGCGCAGGCGGCCGCGCCGCGCCAGCGCCTCGAGCATCGCCTCGTGGGCGCGGCGTTCGAAGGGCGCGAGCTGCAGCCATTGCTCCAGCACGTCGAGGGCCTCGTCGTCGTCGGGCGGGAGCGCGCGCGCCAGCTGCTCGAGGATGGCGACGCGCGCCGCGCGGTAGTGGCGCCGGCGCCCGATCAGCCAGGCGCTCCAGGGTGTGCTGCGCTCGATGTCGACGCCTTCGAGGAAGTCGCCGCCGAAGGTGGCCGCCAGCATGCGCAGCCGCGTCGCATCCAGTGTCGCCAGGCCCGCGTGCAGCGCGGCGTCGACCGCCAGCACGTCGATCGCTAGCCCTTCGCGGTCCAGGCGCAGCGCGTCGCCTTCGGCCAGCAGGCGCGGCCGGCCGGGCGCATCGAGCAACGCGCGGGCCTTGCTCAGCGCCCAGCGCAGCTCGCCGCGCGGGTCGTTCGGCAGGTCCCACAGCAGCTCGCACAGCTGGCGGCGCGCGACGGCCTGCGGGCTCAGGGCCAGGTAGGCGACGAGCGCCCGCACCTTGCGCGAGGGCGGCAGCACGACGGGCTGCCGGCCGCGCGCCATGGTCAAGGGGCCCAGCAGACGCAACTGCAGGCCGGATTCAACGGGCATTTCCACGACGGCTTCCATGCCAGGTACCACGCAAGGCCCCGACAGTTTCGGACAGCGGCAGACCGCCCAGGCGCATCGCCGCCCCCCTAGAACCCCAGGAGCTTCACCATGAACGCATTGTCAGCCACCCAGGCGCCGGCCAAGCCGGCCGCCGCCCCCGACTTCGCCGCGATCAAGACCCGCCAGCAGGCGGCCTGGTCGTCCGGCGACTACGCCGTCGTCGGCACCACGCTGCAGATCGTCGGCGAGACGCTGTGCGAGACGCTCGACCTGCGCGCCGGCGAGCACGTCCTCGACGTCGCCGCCGGCAACGGCAACATCTCGCTCGCGGCCGCCCGCCGCTGGTGCGAGGTCGTCTCGACCGACTACGTGCCGGCCCTGCTGGCCCGCGGCCGCGAGCGTGCCGCCGCCGAGCACCTGGAGATCGAGTTCCGCGAAGCCGACGCCGAGGCGCTGCCCTTCGCCGACGCGAGCTTCGACGCGGTCGTCTCGACCTTCGGCGTGATGTTCACCCCCGAGCCGAGGCGTGCCGCCGCCGAGCTGCTGCGCGTGTGCCGCCCGGGCGGCCGCATCGGCCTGGCCAACTGGACGCCCGAAGGCTTCATCGGCCAGCTGTTCAAGACCATCGGCAAGCACGTGCCGCCGCCGGCCGGCGTCGAGTCGCCGGCGCTGTGGGGCACGCGCGACCGCATCGAGCAGCTGTTCGGTACGCAGTCGGTCGCGATCCGCACCGAGACGCGGCAGTTCTGCTTCCGCTACCGCTCGCCGCAGCACATGCTGGAGATCTTCCGCGGCTACTACGGCCCGGTGCTCAAGGCCTTCGCGGCGCTCGACGCGGCCGGCCAGCAGGCCCTGTCGGAAGACATCCTGGCCCTGATCGCGCGCTTCAACCGCGCCAAGCAGGGCGCGATGGTCGCCGCCAGCGACTACCTCGAAATCGTCATCATCAAGCGCTGAGGCGCCCGGGAGTTCACCATGATCCACTTCCAAAGCATCCGCTGGCTGGCCCCCGTGCTGGCCCCCGTGTTGAGCCTCGCGGCGGCGAACGCCCAGGCCGACGCCGTCACCGACTGGAACCAGAAGGCCGGCGAGCTGATCGCCGACGCCAAGCTCGGCACGCCGCCGGCCGTGCGCGTGATGGCCGTCGTGCAGACGGCCGCGCACGAGGCCGTGCAGGGGGCGCAGCGCCGCCAGCTGCGCGAACCGGCGGCCGTCGATGCGGCGATCGCCGCGGCCAACCGCGCGACGCTCGTCAAGCTGCTGCCGGCCCAGGAGGCCGCGATCGCGACGGCCTACCAGGCCGCGCTGGCGAAGATCGCCGACGGTCCCGCGCGGGCTGCCGGCGTCGCCGCCGGCGAGGAAGCCGCTGCGGCGGTGCTGGCCGCGCGCGCCGGCGACAGCGTCGCCGTGCCGGACAGCTTCCGTCCGCGCGCCGTGCCGGGCGGCTACGTGCCCACGGCCCCGGTCGCCGCCTCGCAGTGGCCGCAGCGCAAGCCCTGGCTGATGTCCGGCGCGGCCCAGTTCCGCCCGGCCGCGCCGCCGGCGCTGACCAGCGCCCGCTGGGCCCGCGACTACAACGAGGTCAAGGCCCTGGGCGGCAAGGACGGCTCGCAGCGCAATGCCGAGCAGGCCGAGATCGCGCGCTTCTGGGACTACTCGCTGCCGGCGATCTACCACGGCGTGGTGCGCTCGGTGGCGCTGGCCCCGGGGCGCGACGTGGCACGCAACGCGCGCCTGTACGCCGCGGTGGCGCAGGCGATGGACGACGCGATGATCGCGGTGTTCGACGCCAAGTACCACTACAACTTCTGGCGGCCCGTGACGGCGATCCGCAACGGCGATGCCGACGGCAACGCGGCCACCGCGCCCGAGGCGACCTGGGCCTCGTTCATCGACACGCCGATGCATCCCGAGTACCCCAGCGCGCACAGCATCCTGGCCAGCTCGGTCGGCACGCTGCTGCAGGCCGAGGTGGGCGCGGCGGTGATGCCCGAGCTGTCGACGGCTAGCCCGACTGCCAAGGGCGCGACGCGGCGCTGGAAGAAGGTCGAGGACTTCATCCAGGAGGTCGGCGACGCGCGCGTCTACGACGGCGTGCACTACCGCTTCTCGACCGAGGTCGGTACGGCGATGGGCCGGCAGATCGGTGAACTGGCCGCCGCGCGGCACCAGCTCGCCCTCGTGCCGGTGCAGGTCGAACTGCAGCCGAAGGAGATGCCGCGCTTCGTCGAGCGCGTCTCGGCGCGCGGCGTGCAGGTCTACGAATGCCGCAACGCCGGCAGCGGTGCGGCGCCCGGCTGGGTCTTCGTCGCGCCCGAGGCGGTGCTCTACGACGCGCGCGGCGACGAGGTCGGCAAGCACGACGCCGGCCCGCACTGGGCGGCGGCCGACGGCAGCCGCATCGTCGGCCAGGTCCAGGCGCGCACCGAGGCGCCGGTCGGCGGGGCGATCCCCTGGCTGCTGCTGCAGGCCCGCTCGGTCGGGACCGAGGGGCGCTTCGCCGACGTGACCAGCGTGCAGCGCGTCAACACGCTCGGCGGCAGCGCGCCGGCGCGCGGCTGCGACACCGCGAGCGTGGGCGCGACGGCCCGCGTGCCGTACACGGCCGACTACGTGCTGTTCGCGTCCTGAAGCCGGGGAGCCCGCGATGCCGCTCTTCCAGTACGGCGAGCTGGAGGTCGACTGCGAGGTGGCGGGCGACGGCCCGCCGGTGATCCTGGTCCACAGCTCGGCCAGCGGCAACCGCCAGTGGCGCAAGCTGTCGGCCGTGCTGGCGGGCCGCAGCCGGGTGCTGGCGCCCAACCTGCGCGGCTACGGCGGGACCACGCCGTGGACCGCGTCGCGGCGCCAGACGCTGGCCGACGCGGCGCAGGTGGTGATGGCGCTGTGCGCCTCGCTCGACGGACCGATCCGGCTCGTCGGGCATTCCTGGGGCGGGGCCGTGGCCTTGTGGGCGGCGCGCGCGCTGGGCCCGCGGGTCTCGCACCTGGCCCTGCACGAGCCGATGCTGGCGGGCCTGCTGCATGCGCACGAGGACCTCACGGCCGGTGACGTCGCGGTGCTGCACGCCGACGTGCGGCGCCACGGTGCGGCCGGCGACTGGCTCGCGCTCGGACGACGCTTCACCGACTACTTCAATGGCGACGGCAGCTGGGACGCCAGCAGCGCCGAGCGCCGCGCGGCGATCGCCGCGGCCCTGCCGCCCAACGTGCACGAGTGGGAGGCCTGCGCGCAGCCGATGCGCGCCGAGAGCTTCGACGGCATCGTGGCGCGCTGCCTGCTGCTGCGCGGGCCGCAGTCGCCGCCGGCGCTGCGGGCGATGGCCGGGCTGCTTCAGCGGCGCTTTGCCCACTGGCAGATCGAGGACCTGCCCGAGGGCGGCCACATGGCGCCGCTGACGCATGCCGAGACCTTCAACCGGCGTGTCGTCGACTTCCTGGAGCTTTCGACGACCGCGTAAGTTATCGCGCGTGCCACCGACCGACCGGACATCCCGCAGCGGGAGCCTCGGGCTTGCCGCCAGGGCCACAATGCCGGTCCACCCGGGCCTCGGAGGGCGCACTTGAAGACCGTTCAGGCATGCAGGACGGGGGGCGATCCCGTGACCGCCGATGCGCGTGACGTGCTGCGTCGCCGCGTCGCGACGGTGCGGGCGCGCTCGCTGGCCATCGCCGCGCCGCTCGGCGCCGAGGACCAGTGCGTGCAGTCGATGCCCGATGCCAGCCCGACCAAGTGGCACCTGGCGCACACCAGCTGGTTCTTCGAGACCGTGGTGCTGCAGCCCCACGATGCCGGCTACCGCGTGCACGACGCGCGCTATGCCTTCCTCTTCAATTCCTACTACGAGTCGCTCGGCCCGCGCCATCCGCGGCCGCAGCGCGGCTTGCTGACGCGGCCGACGCAGGACGAGGTGCTGGCCTACCGGCGGCATGTCGACGCGGCGCTGCAGGCCTTCGTCGCGCGTGCCGACGAAGCGGCCTGGACCGCGGCCATGCCGCTGATCGAGCTGGGCCTGCAGCACGAGCAGCAGCACCAGGAGCTGATGCTGACCGACGTCAAGCACCTGCTGTCGCTGAACCCGCTGCGGCCCGCCTATGCGGCGACCGCGCCGGACGGCCTCGCACTGCATCCGGCCGCGGTGGCCGGCGGGCCGACGCGCTGGCTGGACCGGGCCGACGGCATCGCGCACATCGGTGCGGCCGAGGGCCTGCCCTTCGCCTTCGACAACGAGCGGCCGCGCCATCGCGTGCTGCTGCGCGCGCACCGCATCGCCGAGCGGCCGGTGAGCTGCGGCGACTACCTCGAGTTCATCGCCGACGGCGGCTACCGCCGGCCCGAGTTGTGGCTCAGCGACGGCTGGGCGGCGGTGCGGGCCCAGGACTGGCGCGCGCCGCTCTACTGGAGCGAGGCCGAGCCGGCCGGCTGGCAGGTCTACGGCCTGCAGGGCCTGCAGGCCGTGCGCCTGCACGAGCCGGTGTGCCACCTGAGCTTCTACGAGGCGGCGGCCTACGCGGCCTGGGCCGGCGCACGCCTGCCGACCGAGGCCGAGTGGGAGGCTGCGGCCGCCGAAGGCCTGCTGCAGGGCAGCGGCCAGGTCTGGGAATGGACGCGCTCGTCCTACGACCCCTACCCGGGCTTCGAGCCGATGGCCGGCGCGGTGGCCGAATACAACGGCAAGTTCATGGTCGGCCAGCTGGTGCTGCGCGGCGGCAGTTGCGCGACGCCGCCGGGCCACGCGCGCCCGAGCTACCGCAATTTCTTCCCGCCCGCTGCACGCTGGCAGTTCTCGGGCCTGCGCCTGGCGAGGGATGCGCGATGACGGGGCCGCAGCGGCTCGTCCGTCCCGCGCCCGCCGCGGCTGCGCCGGTGGTCAGCAGCGATTTCGCGCGCGAGCTGCTGGCCGGCCTGGCGCGTCGGCCACGCAGCGTGGCCCCGAAGTTCTTCTACGACGCGGCCGGCTCGGCGCTGTTCGATCGCATCTGCGAGCTGCCCGAGTACTACCCGACGCGCACCGAGCTGGCGCTGCTGGCCGGCGAGGCCGGCGAGATCGCGGCCTGCATGGGGCCGGACGCCGAGATCGTCGAGTTCGGCGCCGGTTCCAGCCGCAAGATCCGCGTGCTGCTCGAGGCGCTGAAGCGCCCGCAGCGCTTCGTGCCGATCGACATCTCGGCCGACCACCTGCAGGACGCCGCGTCGGCGCTGCGGCGCGACTTCCCCGGCCTGGAGGTGCTGCCGATCGGCGGCGACTTCACGCGGCCGCTGGACCTGCCGGAGCCGCTGGGCCGGCCACGCGTCGGCTTCTTCCCGGGCTCGTCGATCGGCAACTTCACGCCCGACGAGGCCGTGGCCTTCCTGCGCCAGGTCTCGGGCCCGCTGCGCGGCGGCGGGCTGCTGATCGGCGTCGACCTGGTCAAGGATCCGGCGCTGCTGCATGCGGCCTACAACGACGCGGCCGGCGTCACCGCGGCCTTCAACCTCAACCTGCTGGCGCGCGCGAACCGCGAGCTCGGCGCCGACTTCGACCTGGCGGCCTTCGCGCACTACGCCTTCTACGAGCCGCAGCGGCAGCGCATCGAGATGCACCTCGTCAGCCGGCGCACGCAGCGCGTGCACTGCTGCGGCCACGACTTCGACTTCGCCGAGGGCGATGCGATCCACACAGAGAACTCCTACAAGTACAGTGTCGACGGTTTCCGCGCGCTGGCCGTGCAGGCCGGCTACGAGCCGGGTCCGGCGTGGATCGACGCGCAGCGGCTGTTCAGCATCCACTGGCTGGCGCTGCCGGCCTGAAGAACCCCAGGAACGGAAGGCAGCAAGGCATGAAGGCAGTCTGGAACGGCGTCGTGATCGCCGAGAGCGACGACACCGTCGTGGTCGAGGGCAACCACTATTTCCCCGAGAGCGCGCTCAAGCGCGAGTACGTCGTCGGCAGCAACCACCACACGATGTGCTCGTGGAAGGGCCAGGCCAGCTACTACTCGCTGCTGGTCGACGGCGACCTCAACCCCGACGCCGTCTGGTACTACCCGAATCCGAAGGAGGCCGCGGCCGAGATCAAGGGCCGCGTCGCCTTCTGGAAGGGTGTCAAGGTCGCCTGAGGGTCGGTACCGCGGCGCGCGACCCCGGGTTTACCCGGATCGGCGCGATCCTCGCGAACTTTCGCCCGCGCCGCGCTTCCATGCGGGCGTTGCGTTGATGAGGGGAGTAGCCACGAAGCCCAGGCTTCGCGGCCACATCGTCAGCACGAGGCCGTGAGGCTTCCGGTGTGGTCGGCAGCGGCGGATGCCGCGCAGGCAAGACCTCGGGCGCGACACCGCCGCCGCATGGTGCGGCGGCGCCCTCGACACCAAGGAGTTCTCGACATGCAAGCGTTCAAGTCGCGTCACTTCGTCGTGCCCGTCGTGGCCGTGTTGACCTTCACTGCCCACCTCGCACCGGCACAAGCCCAGGCGCCCGCCGCGGGCGACAAGGCCCGGGCCGAGATGCAGGCCAAGCCGGCCGGCTCGTCGGACCGCACGACGGCCAGCCCGGCCAATCGCCCCGCCACTCGGGACTGGGCGCAGGTCGACACCAACAAGGACAATCACATCTCGCCCGAAGAGATGGAGGCCTACCTGAAGGCCAACCCGGGCCCGCTGGCCAGGAAGTGAGGCCGGCGGCGCGCCGGTGAACGGGGGCTGCGCGGGCAGCCCCCTTGTCCCGTTCCTTTGCCGCGGGCGCCGGATCAGCGCTGCCCTGCGGGCCGCGCCGGCACCGTCGGCATCGAGGCTCCTTCGCGCGTCAGGCGCACTCGACGAGGCCCGGCACCGGCGCGATCGCCAGCGCCTTGGCGAGCTTGCGCCAGGCGGTGTCGTCGAGCCGCTCGCGCAGCGTGACGAGCATCGCATCGAAGGCCGGCGCCGGCATCTGGGCGCGCATGGCGCCGACGACGGCTGCGCGCTCGGCCGGCGTCAGCGCCGGCAGCATCCAGCGCGCGACCTGGGCGTGCTCCTGCGGCGGGATGCTGGCGAGCAGGCGGTCGTGCAGCGCGTGCAGCTCGGCGTCGGTGTGGTGCGCCCACAGGGCGGCGTTGTTCACCGTCTCCTCGACGTGCATGTGCTGCAGGTTCTCGGCGACGAACAGCGCGAGCTGCCGGTACAGCTGCAGCGCGCCGGGCTCGGTCGGCGCATGGCGCAGCTCAGCCGACTGGCGGCGCAGGGCGTCGATCGCCATGCGGTGCTCCTCGTGGTCGGCGGCAGTGGTGCGCGCGCCGTCGGGGGCATGGGCTTCGATGGCCGGGTGCATGAAGTCGTTCTCGTGCTGCAGGTGGCTCGTGCACAGGTCGAGCAAGGCGTCGAGCTGGCCGAGCGTCGCGACGGTCTCGGCGGCGTCGTGCACGTCGAGCCGGCCGACGCGCGCCAGCGTGTCGACGAGGAACAGGCGCAGCGCCTTGTGGATCGGCGCATAGAGGTCGAGCCGCAGCGTGGCCGCGCGGTCTGCCGGGCGGGACGCGGCGGCGGTGTGGGTGCGTGCGGGGCGGTCGAGGGCGAGGGTGCTCATGGTCGTGCTCTTCGGGGTGGGAAGGACGAGCGGCGTGCGCCGCCGCTCAGGGAGTCGCCGTGGCGCGCTCGGGTGTCGCGCTGGCGAGTGAGGCCGCCGCGGTGTCGGCCGCGGTCGGCGGGGGAAGGATCAGCAGCAGCGCGAAGCTGGCCAGGGCCAGCGCGTAGCCTGCCGCGGTGCGGTTGAGCAGGGCGTTCATGGCATGCCCGGCGCGTCGATGCAGACCAGCTGCATCGGCAGTGCGCCGTGGTTGATGATGGGATGCTCGGCGCCGGCCGGCAGGATCAGCGTGCACGGCGCGTGGAAGACCTGCACGCCGCCTTCGAGCCGCAGCTTGCCGCTGCCGGCGAGCACGACGACGGCGCTGCGTCCGGCGCTGGCCGGCAGCACGGTCCACGCGCCCGCCTCGAGGCTGCGCAGCTCGACGTCGAAGGGCAGGCCGCCCAGCGCGCCGCCGGCGATCGACTGGCGCTGCGCACCGGCGTCGCAGACGCGGGGCAGGGCGGTGTGCTGGATGACGTGCATGGGCGGGCCTGGAGGGCAGGCCGGTACTGTGCCGAGCCGGCGCGCGCCGCGCATCGGCCGAAGGAGCCATGGCCCGCGGCGCGCCGCGGGCCACACCCCTGTGGGGGCCGGCGGCCGCCCCGGGCTCAGCGGGCGTCGCGGTACCAGGCCGCGGCCTGCCCGCGCGAGGCGAGGCCGAGCTTGTCGAGGATGTTCGCGACGTGCCGCTTGACGGTGTGCGGGCTGAGGTCGAAGGCGCGGGCGATCAGCTTGTTGCTGTCGCCGGCGGCGATGCGCGCCAGGACTTCGATCTCGCGCTCGGTCAGCGGTACGGCCCGCGCTTGGGGTGCGGCCGGGGCCGCGCGGTCCGGCCCGCGGGCCGGCTCGAGCAGCGCATGCAGCCGCTGCAGCAGCGCCGCCTGGGCGGCGGTGAGGCGCGAGCCCCAGGGCATCGCCGCCAGCTCGCTGACCATCGCGGGCCCGGCGAGCAGGCCGCCGCCGAGTTCGCCGGCCGCCTGCGCCGCGTCGAGCCAGGGCGCGAGCGCCGCGGCGGCGGCGTCGGCGGCGCCGCGCCTGGCGTGCACGGCCGCGAGCATCACGCGCGCCTGCGCACCGGCGAAGAACAACGTTCGGTCGATGTCGGCGGCGATCGGCGTGAGCAGCCGGGCGGCGTCGTCGAGCCGATCGTCGGCCAGCGCGACGAAGGCGCGCGACATCGCCCTCAGCATCGGGCTCGCGCGCCATTCGGCCGGGTCGGCGGCCGCGGCGAGCGCGCGGTCGATCTCGCGCAGCCCGGCGGCGTCCTGCGCGATCCAGGCGGTGCGCGCCTGCACGAACAGCACCTCGCTCAAGTGCACGCGCCGGTGCGACGCAGTGCTGTGGCGCCGCATGTCGTCCACCAGTTCGGCGGCGGCGGCCCGTCCGCCCGCGATGTCGCCGAGCAGCGGGCGCAGCAGCGCGTGCGTCATGCGGTTGTCGGTCGCGACGTTGCGCGGCGAGCCGAGCCAGCGGCAGTCCTCGTCGGCCTGCGCGAGCCAGTCACCCGCTTCGGTGAGCCGGCCCTGCGACAGCGCCAACCAGCAGCGCAGGTGCATCACGCCGGCACGCAAGGGGCTCGGCGCTTCCCCTGCGATGCGTTCCGCGTCATCGGCGAAGCGCCGCAGCAGCGGCGCCATGCCGGGCAGGCCGGCGAACACGGTGTGCAGCGGGAACTGCTGCCACAGCGCGGCGATCGGCAGCCGTTCCAGCGCTTCGAGCATCGCCGCGAAATGCGGCGCGACCGCCTCGCTGCGGGCGGCGGCGAAGGCCTCCCAGGCGCTGCTGTAGCAGACGAAGGCGCGCACCGCGTCGTCGAGCGGCAGCGCGCGCAGCGCCTCGAGCTCGCGGCCGGCGTCGTCGAGCCGGCCGGCGTGCAGCAGGCCGGAGCACAGGTTGGTGCGGGTCAGCGCCGCGTCGCGCGCACGGCCTTCGCGCGCATAGCCGTCGGCAGCGCGCTGCATCGACACCGACAGCGTGTCCCAGTCGTAGCGCGGCCAGGCGATCAAGCCGCGCACGAGTTGCAGGTCGGGCCGGCGTTCGAGCTCGGCCGGCGGAAACGACGCGAGCATCTGCTCCAGTTCGCCGCCGGCCCCGACGCTCAGCTGCTCCTGCGCGCGCGCCGCGAGCAGCGCGGTGGCCTCGTCCCAGGCGCCGGCGCGGGCGAGCAGGCCGATCGCGCGCGACAGGTCGGGCTCGTGCTCGGCCGCGCGGCGCAGCAGCGCGGGCAGCTCGGCGGCGTGGTCGCGCTGGAGGCGGTCTTCGAGGAAGTCGCGGAACAGGTCGTGCAGCCGCATCGTCGGCTCGTCGGCTTCGAGCACGGTGACGAAGAGGCCGCGGCGCTCGATCTCGTCGAGCAGCCGCGCCGCGTTCGGTTGGCCGGTGACATGCGCGCAGCGCGCCGCGGTGAGCTCGGGCAGCACGGCGCAGCGCAGCAGGAAGTCGCGCAGCTCGGCCGGCATGTCGCGCAGGACTTCGTCGGCGAGGTAGTCGAACAGGTGGCGCTGCGTGCGGTCCGTGCCCTCCGGTGCACCGCGCTCCGGCGATGCCGACAGGCTCAGGCGCAGCCCGGCGGCCCAGCCGCCGGTGCGCGCCAGCAGCTCCCGGGAGCGCCCGGCGGATGTCCCGTGACCGCCGGCCCCGAGCATGGCCTCGATCTCGTCGGCGTCGAAGCGCAGCTCGGCCTGGCGGAACTCGGCCAGCTCGCCCGCCGCGCGCAGCCGCGCGAGGCCGAGCGGCGGCTCGACGCGGCTCGCGATCGCGAGGCCCCAGGCGTCGTCGAGCCGCTCGGTCAGCGATTGCAGCAGCTGCCACACCCGCGGGTCGGCGATGCGGTGCGCGTCGTCGATCGCTATCAGGCCGCGCGGGACCTCGCTCGCACCGAGCGCGTTGGCGATCGCGGCGGCTGCATCGCGCAGGCCGTGTTCGCCTTCGGCCAGCGTCGCCAGGGCGTCGGGGGCGACACGCCAGGGGAGGTCGAGCGGTTCGAGCGCCGCCGCCAGGCAGGCGAGGAATCGCGGCAGCTGGTCGTCTTCGTCGGCCGAGATCCAGGCCAGCGCCGCGTCGGCCGGCCAGGGGCGGGTCGCCTGGGTCAGCGCGGCGGTCTTGCCGTAGCCGGCAGGGGCCAGCAGCAGGGACAGCCGCCGCTCACGCAGGGCCGCGCCAAGCGCGCGCTGCAGCCGCGGACGTTCGATGAGCCCCGCACGCTGCCGCGGGGGCTGGATCTTCGCCAGTGCGAAGACCGGGCCGTGACGGGCTGCCGACATTGTCCGCACCCGTGCCGGTCGATCAGGCCACGACCACCGGCACCCGGCCGATCTTCGCCTGCCATTCGGCCGGGCCCGTCTGGTGCACCGATGTGCCGTTCGAGTCGACGGCCACGGTGACCGGCATGTCCTTCACCTCGAACTCGTAGATCGCCTCCATGCCCAGGTCGGCGAAGCCGACGACCTGCGCCGACTTGATCGCCTTGGCCACCAGGTAGGCCGCGCCGCCGACGGCCATCAGGTAGGCCGATCGGTGCTTGCGGATCGCGTCGATGCCGGCGGGTCCGCGCTCGGCCTTGCCGATCATGCCGATCAGGCCGGTCTGCGCCAGCATCATCTCGGTGAACTTGTCCATGCGGGTCGCGGTGGTCGGGCCGGCAGGGCCCACGACCTCGTCGCGCACCGGGTCGACCGGGCCGACGTAGTAGATCACCCGGTTGGCGAAGTCCACCGGCAGCTTCTCGCCCTTGGCCAGCATGTCCTGGATGCGCTTGTGCGCGGCGTCGCGGCCGGTCAGCATCCTGCCGTTGAGCAGCAGCGTGTCACCCGGCTTCCAGCTCGCGACTTCTTCGCGGGTCAGCGTGTCGAGGTCGACCGTCTTGGACTTGTTGTAGTCGGGCGCCCAGTGCACGTCCGGCCACAGGTCCAGCGAGGGCGGGTCGAGGTAGACCGGCCCCGAGCCGTCGAGCACGAAGTGCGCGTGCCGCGTGGCGGCGCAGTTGGGGATCATCGCCACCGGCTTGCTGGCGGCGTGCGTCGGGTACATGGCGATCTTGACGTCGAGCACGGTCGTCAGGCCGCCCAGGCCCTGGGCGCCGATGCCCAGTGCATTGATCTTGTCGCACAGCTCGATGCGCAGTTCCTCGGTCTTGTTCTGCGGGCCACGGGCCTTCAGCTCGGCCATGTCGATGTCCTCCATCAGGGACTCCTTGGCCATCAGCATCGCCTTCTCGGCGCTGCCGCCGATGCCGATGCCCAGCATGCCGGGCGGGCACCAGCCGGCGCCCATCGTCGGCACGGTCTTGAGCACCCAGTCGACCAGAGAGTCGCTGGGGTTGAGCATCACGAACTTGCTCTTGTTCTCGGAGCCGCCGCCCTTGGCGGCGACCTGCACGTCGACCGTGCTGCCGGGCACCACCGTCATGTGCACGACGGCGGGCGTGTTGTCCCGGGTGTTCTTGCGCTCGAAGTGCGGGTCGGCGACGATCGAGGCGCGCAGCTTGTTGTCGGGGTCGAGGTAGCCGCGTCGCACGCCTTCGTTGACCGCGTCCTCGATCGATCCGTCGAAGCCCTCGAAGCGCACGTCCATGCCGATCTTCAGGAAGACGTTGACGATGCCGGTGTCCTGGCAGATCGGGCGGCGGCCCTCGGCGCACATCCTGGAGTTGGTCAGGATCTGCGCGATCGCGTCCTTGGCGGCGACGCTCTGCTCGGCCTCGTAGGCCCGCGCCAGGTGCGCGATGTAGTCGGCCGGGTGGTAGTAGCTGATGTACTGCAGCGCGGCGGCGATGCTGTCGACGAAGTCGGCGTGGCGGATCGTGGTCATGGCGGGTTCCGGGAGGCTGGAGGCGGCGCGGGAACCTTCGGGGCCTCGCGCCGGTCTGGCAACAGGGCCCTGCGGCACGGCCCGAGCCGCGAATTTTAATGAACCGGGAGGAGTCCTCGTGATCGGCAGCATCCGTCGCTTCATCGCCTCCGAATCGGCCGGCGGCGTCGTCCTGGCGCTGGCCGCGATCGCCGCGCTGGGGGTCAGCAACTCGGGCCTCGGCGAGGCCTACCAGCGCTTCGTGCAGATGCCGGGCGAACTGCGCATCGGCGATGCGCTGCAGCTATCCAAGCCGCTGCTGCTGTGGGTCAACGATCTGTGGATGGCGGTGTTCTTCTTCCTCGTCGGGCTCGAGATCAAGCGCGAGCTGCTGGCCGGCGAGCTGGCCTCGCTGCGCCAGGCCCTGCTGCCGGCCGGCGCGGCGCTGGGCGGCATGCTCGTGCCGGCGCTGATCTACGCGGCCATCAACGCCGGCGATCCCGTCGCCTTGCGCGGCTGGGCCATCCCCGCGGCGACCGACATCGCCTTCGCGCTGGGCATCCTGATGCTGCTGGGCTCGCGCGTGCCGGCCTCGCTGAAGGTCTTTCTCACCGCCGTCGCGATCATCGACGACCTGGGGGCGATCGTCGTGATCGCACTCTTCTACACGGCCGAGGTCTCGCTCGCGATGCTGGGCGGCGCGCTGGCCGGCAGTGCGCTGCTGTTCGCGCTGAATCGTGCGCGCGTCATGAGCCTCGGGCCCTACGTGGTCGTCGGGCTGGTCGTCTGGGTGCTGGTGCTGAAGTCGGGCGTGCACGCCACGCTGGCCGGCGTGGTGACCGCACTCGCGATTCCGCTGCGCGCGCCCGACGGAGGTTCGCCGCTCGAGAGTGCCGAGCATGCGCTGCATCCCTGGGTCGCGTTCGCGGTGCTGCCGATGTTCGCCTTCGTCAACGCCGGCGTGGTGCTGGACGGCGTCGGGCTGGACACGCTGGGCCAGTCGGTGCCGCTGGGCATCGCGGCCGGCCTGGTGCTGGGCAAGGCGATCGGCGTGTTCGGCAGCTCGATGCTGCTGATCCGCTACACGGGCGCGGAGCTGCCGGCGGGCGCGAGCCGCTGGCAGTTCTTCGGCGTGTGCCTGCTGTGCGGCGTCGGCTTCACGATGAGCCTCTTCATCGGCGCGCTGGCCTTCGACGGCCAGGGCGCGGCCTACGACACGCAGGTCAAGCTCGGCGTGCTGGGTGGCTCGCTGCTGGCCGGCGTGGCGGGCACGCTGGTCCTGCTGCGCGCGCCGCGGGCTCAGTGAGCCTGGCCGCCCGCCGGCGCCGGCCCGGCCATCAGCCGGTCGGTGTAGGCGATCGCCATCGCCGACAGCAGGAAGGTGATGTGGATCGCGGTCTGTGCGATCAGCACCTTGTCGGTGTAGTTGGCGGCGTTGATGAAGGTCTTGAGCAGGTGGATCGAGCTGATGCCGATGATCGCGGTCGCGAGCTTGACCTTCAGCACCGAGGCGTTGACGTGGCTCAACCACTCGGGCTGGTCGGGGTGGCCCTCGAGGTTCATGCGCGACACGAAGGTCTCGTAGCCGCCGACGATCACCATGATCAGCAGGTTGCTGATCATCACCACGTCGATCAGGGCGAGCACCACCAGCATGATGATGGTCTCGTTGAGCGCGCTGGTCTCCACGCCGGTATAGCCGATGCTCTTGATCAGCGCCGTGACGGCGGTCTGGCTGCCGAAGGCGGCCTCGATCAGGTGCCACAGCTCCAGCAGGAAGTGCCAGACGTAGACGCCCTGCGCGGCGATCAGGCCCACGTAGAGCGGCAACTGCAGCCAGCGGCTGGCGAAGATCAGGTTGGGCAACGGGCGGAGCTTGGCGGTGCTGGGATCGGGGATCTGGGCCATGGCGGGGAACCGGTCGGGGAGGGCGGATTCTAGTGAAGCGCTCCGCAGCAAGCAGCGAGCCTGCCGGGGCGGACAGGGGAGCGTGCCGTTGTGGCGCAGCGTGGGACGATCCGGCTAGTGACTGTCCGCAATGGTCGGGGCGAGGCGGGCCGCGCTACATTGCGCCGAGTCGTCGGTCCGCCATCGGCAGTAAGGGCTTCGTAAGAGCGCCTGCTTATGGTGCACTGCACAACAATCGAGGAGACGCGCATGAGTGAGTCGAAGGTCTATTCCCCGCCGTCGGCGCTCGTCGCCGGCGCCCACGTGTCGGGCATCGCCGCCTACGACAAGCTGGTGGCCGAGTCCGAGGCCGACTATGCCGGCTACTGGGCCCGGCTGGCCCGCGAGTTCGTGGCCTGGAAGCAGCCGTTCACGAAGTCCCTGGACGATTCGAACGCGCCGTTCTTCAAGTGGTTCGAGGACGGCACGCTCAACGTCTCGTACAACTGCCTGGATCGCCACGTCGAGGCTGGGCGCGGCGACCGCATCGCGATCATCTTCGAGGCCGATGACGGCAAGGTGACCCGGGTCAGCTACCGCGCGCTGCTGGAGATGACCTGCCGCATGGCCAACGCGCTGAAGGCGCGCGGCGTGAAGAAGGGCGACCGCGTCGTCATCTACATGCCGATGAGCATCGAGGGCGTGGTCGCGATGCAGGCCTGCGCCCGCATCGGCGCGACCCACTCCGTCGTGTTCGGCGGCTTCTCGGCGCAGAGCCTGCGCGACCGCATCAACGATGCCGGCGCCGTGATGGTCATCACCGCCGACGAGCAGCAGCGCGGCGGCAAGGCGCTGCCGCTGAAGGCCATCGTCGACGAGGCCCTGGCGCTGGGCGGCTGCGAGAGCATCCGCAATGTCATCGTCTACAAGCGCACCGGCGGCAAGATCGCCTGGGACGGCACGCGCGACCGCTGGATGGCCGAGGAAACCGTCGGCCAGGGCGCGACCTGCGAGCCGGAGTGGGTCGGCGCCGAGCACCCGCTGTTCCTGCTGTACACGTCCGGCTCGACCGGCAAGCCCAAGGGCGTGCAGCACTCCACCGGCGGCTACCTGCTGCACGCGGCGCTGACCACCAAGTGGACCTTCGACCTGAAGGACAGCGACGTCTTCTGGTGCACGGCCGACATCGGCTGGGTCACGGGCCACACCTACATCGCCTACGGTCCGCTGGCGCTGGGCGCCACCGAGATCGTGTTCGAGGGCGTGCCGACCTACCCGGATGCCGGCCGGTTCTGGAAGATGATCCAGGACCACAAGGTCACGGTCTTCTACACGGCGCCGACGGCGATCCGCTCGCTGATCAAGGCCGCCGAGGGCAATGCCGCCGTGCACCCGAAGAACTACGACCTGACGAGCCTGCGCATCCTGGGCTCGGTCGGCGAGCCGATCAATCCGGCCGCCTGGGAGTGGTACCACGAGCACATCGGCGGCGGCCGCTGCCCCATCGTCGACACCTTCTGGCAGACCGAGACCGGCGGCCACATGATCACGCCGCTGCCGGGTGCGACAAAGCTGGTGCCGGGATCCTGTACCTTGCCCTTCCCGGGCATCACGACCGCCATCGTCGACGAGACCGGCAACGACGTGCCCAACGGGCAGGGCGGCATCCTGGTCGTCAAGAAGCCCTGGCCGTCGATGATCCGCACGATCTACGGCGATCCGGAGCGCTTCAAGAAGAGCTACTACCCGCCGGAGCTCAAGGGCTACTACCTGGCCGGCGACGGTGCCATCCGCGACGCCAGGACCGGCTACTTCACGATCACCGGCCGCATCGACGACGTGCTGAACGTCAGCGGCCACCGCATGGGCACGATGGAGATCGAGTCCGCGCTGGTGGCGCACACCGAGCTGGTGGCCGAGGCGGCCGTGGTCGGCCGTCCCGACGACACCACCGGCGAGGCGATCTGCGCCTTCGTCGTCCTGAAGCGCCCGCGCCCGACCGGCGAGGAGGCCAAGAAGATCGCCAAGGAACTGCGCGACTGGGTCGGCAAGGAGATCGGGCCGATCGCCAAGCCCAAGGACATCCGCTTCGGCGACAACCTGCCCAAGACCCGCAGCGGCAAGATCATGCGGCGGCTGCTGCGCTCGATCGCCAAGGGCGAGGCCATCACCCAGGACACCTCGACGCTGGAGAACCCGGCCATCCTGGAGCAGCTGTCGCAGGCGCTCTGAGCGCGTCCGCGACCCTCAAAGCACAAAGCCCGCTCGCGCGGGCTTTGTCGTTGGTGGGCGGGTGCCTTACTTGGTGCCCAGGACCCAGGTCGCCAGCTGCTTGGCCTCGGCTTCGCTGACCTGCGGGTTGGCCGGCATCGGGATCTGGCCCCACACGCCGGTGCCGCCCTTGATGATCTTGGTGGCCAGCTTGCCGGCGGCTTCCTTGTCGGCGGCGTACTTGGCGGCCACGTCCTTGAAGGCCGGTCCGACCAGCTTCTTGTCGACCGCGTGGCAGGCCATGCAGTTCTTCTTCTGCGCCAGATCGGCGTTGGCGAAGGCCGGCGCGGCCACGAGGCTGCCGATGGCCAGGGTCAGGATGAGGACGGACTTCATGGTTTCCTTTCAGACGGGCTTGGGGTCACGCAAACGCCGGAGAACTCTCGGCTACATTCACCTGAACGGAGTGTAAGGGAGCCGGTTGACGCGGTCGGCGGAGGCTTCCGTTGCCGCGGGAGGTCGAAGCATGATTTTCATCATCGTCGGGGTCCTGGTGATCCTTCTGCATCTGGGCGGCTTCGGGCCGATGGCCGACTGGAACTGGCAGATCAGTGGCGACCTGTGGAAGTTCTGCTTCCCCTTCGCCTGTGCCGCCGTCTGGTGGGCCTGGGCCGATGGCACCGGCTACACCAAGCGCAAGGAGATCGAGAAGATGGAGGAGCGCAAGCTCGCCCGTCGTGACAAGAATCTCGTCGCCCTCGGCATCGACCCGCGCCAGCATCAGAAGAAGAGCGCCCGGGCAGCGGCCTACGTCGCCAAGCGCGCCGGCGAGGGCGACAAGATCGAGAAGGGCCGCGAGGCCGAGCGCAGGAAGGCGCGCGACTCCGTCGTCAACAGTCGCATCGACGGCGGGCCCGACACCCGCCGCTAGCGGATCGGGCCGGCGCCGCCGGTCCTAGGGCTCGAAGCGGTCGAGCACGGCGCCGCTGCTGGCGCTCGAGGCGTTCTTCGCGAACTTGGCCAGCACGCCGCGCGTGTAGCGCGGGGCCGGGGCCTTCCAGGCCGCGCGGCGCTTCGCAAGTTCGTCGTCGCCCACGTTGAGCTGCAGCGTCAGGCTGCGGGCGTCGATCGTGATCGAGTCGCCCTCCTGCACCAGGGCGATCGTGCCGCCGGCGGCGGCCTCGGGCGCCACGTGGCCCACCACCATGCCCCAGGTCCCGCCGGAGAAGCGGCCGTCGGTGATCAGGCCGACCGATTCGCCCAGCCCCTGGCCGATCAGCGCGCCGGTCGGTGCCAGCATCTCCGGCATGCCAGGGCCGCCCATCGGGCCGAGGTAGCGCAGCACCATCACGTCGCCGGCCTTGATGCGCTTGGCCATGATCGCGGCCAGCGCCGACTGCTCGTCGTCGAAGACGCGCGCCGGACCGGTGATGCTGGGGTTCTTCAGCCCGGTGATCTTGGCGACCGCGCCTTCGGGGGAGAGGTTGCCCCGCAGGATCGCCAGATGACCCTGCTCGTACATCGGCTTGTCGATCGGGCGGATCACGTCCTGGTCGGTCCGCGGGGCGTCGGGGATGTCGGCCAGGTTCTCGGCCACCGTCCGGCCGGTGATGGTCATGCAGTCGCCGTGCAGCAGCCCGGCCTTCAGCAGCGTCTTCATCACCTGGGGGATGCCGCCGGCGCGGTGCAGGTCCACGGCGAGGTACTTGCCGCTGGGCTTGAGGTCGCACAGCACCGGCACCTTGCGGCGCACGCGCTCGAAGTCGTCGATGGTCCACTCGACCTCGGCGGCATGCGCGATGGCCAGGAAGTGCAGCACGGCGTTGGTCGAGCCGCCGGTGGCCATGATCACCGCGACCGCGTTCTCGATGCTCTTTCGGGTGACGATGTCGCGCGGCTTGAGGTCGGCCTTGACCGCCTCGACCAGCACCCGCGCCGCCTCGCGCGTGTGGGCGACGATCGGGTCCTCGACATTGGCCATCGTCGACGCGAAGGGCAGGCTCATGCCGAGCGCCTCGAAGGCCGAGCTCATGGTGTTGGCGGTGTACATGCCGCCGCAGGAGCCGCTGCCGGGGATGGCGCGCCGCTCGATCTGGCAGAAGTCCTCCTCGCTCATGTTGCCGGCGCTGAACTGGCCGACCGCCTCGAAGACGCTGACGATGTTGAGGTCCTGGCCCTTGTAGCGGCCCGGCAGGATGGTGCCGCCGTAGACGTAGATCGCCGGCACGTTGGCGCGCAGCATGCCCATCATCCCGCCGGGCATGTTCTTGTCGCAGCCGCCGATGACCAGCACGCCGTCCATCCACTGGCCGCCGACGCAGGTCTCGACGCAGTCGGCGATGACCTCGCGCGACACCAGGCTGTACTTCATGCCTTCGGTGCCCATCGCCATGCCGTCGCTGATGGTCGGCGTGCCGAAGATCTGCGGGTTCGCGCCGGCGGCCTTGAGGCCCTCGACCGCCGCGTCGGCCAGGCGCTGCAGGCCGGAGTTGCAGGGCGTGATCGTCGAGTGGCCGTTGGCGACGCCGATCATCGGCTTCTTGAAGTCGGCCTCCTGGTAGCCCATCGCGTAGTACATCGAGCGATTGGGGGCGCGGGCGACGCCTTCGGTGATGTTCTTGGAGCGGCGGTTGGAACTCATGGCAGGGTCCTGGGAACGGAAGGGGGCAGGGGCGAGGCCGCATTCTCACGCAGCGGCGGCGCGACGGCCTCGCCGCCCGCTGCGCTATCGTTCCGCTCCCCCGCCGCCTGTGCCACCGCGCCGTTCCCATGCTGACCCATCCGCAGTTCGACCCCGTCGCGATCCAGCTCGGCCCGCTCGCGATCCACTGGTACGGCCTGACCTATCTGGTCGCCTTCGGGCTCTTCCTGTGGCTGGCCTCGCTGCGGGTGCAGCACAGCCCCTTCCGCGAGACCGGATGGACGCGACGCGACGTCGAGGATCTGCTGTTCTACGGCGTGCTGGGCGTGATCGTCGGCGGGCGGATCGGCTACGTCTTGTTCTACAAGCCGGGCTACTACGCGTCGCACCCGCTCGAGGTCTTCGAGGTCTGGAAGGGCGGCATGGCCTTCCACGGCGGCCTGCTGGGCGTGCTGGTCGCGATGGCCGTGTTCGCGCGGATGCGCGGGCGCCGCTGGCTGGAGGTGACGGACCTGATCGCGCCCTGCGTGCCCACCGGACTGGCGAGCGGGCGCATCGGCAACTTCATCAACGGCGAGCTGTGGGGACGGGCGGCCGACCCGTCGCTGCCCTGGGCGATGGTGTTCCCGCAGTCGGGGACCGACCTGCCGCGCCATCCCTCGCCCCTGTACCAGTTCGCGCTCGAGGGGCTGCTGCTGTTCGTGCTGCTGTGGCTCTATGCGCGCAAGCCGCGGGCGCTGGGGCAGGTTTCGGCGGCCTTCCTGGTCGGCTACGGCGTGTTCCGCTTCATCGCCGAGTACTTCCGCGAGCCCGACGGGTTCCTGGGCCTGCTGGCGCTGGGCATGAGCATGGGCCAGTGGCTGTGCCTGCCGATGATCGCCGCAGGGCTGGCCCTGTGGACCTGGGCCGGTCACCGCCGCTGAGCGACCCGGTGCGCCCGCGCACCGAAGCGGGGCAGCCCCCAAAGAAAGCCGCCCGGCCGCGAGGCCAGGCGGGGGACAAAGGGCGGATGCCCTGCTGAGGAGACAGCGACTGCGCCGCCACCGGCGCCGTCGCGGAACCTGTACGCAACCGGCGTGCCAGGGGTCGCGCTCAGGCGGCCTCGCGCTCCACGTGACCGTGCCGCGTGTAGAGGAAGTCGAGGACCTGCTTGCGGTAGTGCACGTAGGCCGTGTCTTCGGCCAGCTCGATGCGGTCGCGCGGTCGCGGCAGGTCGACCGCCAGGATCTCGCCGATCGTCGCGGCCGGGCCGTTGGTCATCATCACGATGCGGTCGGACAGCAGCACCGCCTCGTCGACGTCGTGCGTGACCATCACGACGGTGCTCTTCGTGCGAGCGACGATCTTCAGCAGCTCGTCCTGGAGCCGGGCGCGGGTCAGCGCGTCGAGCGCGCCGAAGGGCTCGTCCATCAGCAGCACCTTGGGCTCCATCGCCAGCGCCCGGGCGATGCCGACGCGCTGCTTCATGCCACCGGAGATCTCGTGCGGCCGCTTCGTCAGCGCGTGCGACATGCCGACCAGGGCCAGCGCGGCCTCGGTGCGCTCCTTCAGCTGCGCCTTGCTCTCCTTGGCACCGAAGACGCGCTCGACGCCCAGGTGGACGTTCTCGAAGCAGGTCAGCCAGGGCAGCAGCGAGTGGTTCTGGAACACGACCGAACGCTCCGGCCCGGGCGCCGCGATCTCGCGGCCGTCGCAGATAAGCGCGCCCGAGCTCGGCAGCAGCAGGCCGGCGATCAGGTTCAGCAAGGTCGACTTGCCGCAGCCCGAGTGGCCGATCAGCGTGACGAACTCGCCGCGCTGCACCTGCAGGTTGATCTCGCGCAGCGCGTGGAAGCGGCCCTTGCGCGTGGTGAACACCATCTCGGCGTTCTGGACTTCGATGAAGCTTGCCATGTCGTGGCCTCCGTCAATCGTCGTAGCTGAAGCGACGCGCCACCAGCATCAGCATCTGCTCGAGCAGCAGGCCGACGATGCCGATCACGAAGATCGCGATCAGGATGTGCGCCACGTTCAGGTTGTTCCACTCGTCCCAGACCCAGAAGCCGATGCCGACGCCACCGGTCAGCATCTCGGCGGCCACGATCACCAGCCAGGCCGTGCCCACCGACAGCCGCACGCCGGTCAGCATGTAGGGCAGCACGGCGGGGAAGAGGATGCGCGTGATGATCTTCCACTCGCTGAGGTTCAGCACGCGCGCGACGTTCAGGTAGTCCTGCGGCACGCGCTGCACGCCCACGGCGGTGTTGATGACCATCGGCCAGATCGAGCAGATGAAGATGGTCCAGATCGCCGCCGGGTTGGCCGACTTGAACACCAGCAGGCCGATCGGCAGCCAGGCCAGCGGCGAGACCGGCCTCAGCAGGCTGATCAGCGGCGCGGCCATGTGGTGCATCACGGTGAAGCGGCCGATCAAGAAGCCGGCCGGGATGCCGACCAGCGCCGCCAGGCCGAAGCCCAGCGCCACGCGCTCCAGCGAGAACAGGATGTTCCAGCCGATGCCCTGGTCGTTGGGGCCGTTGCTGTAGAACGGGTCGCTGAACAGTGCGACCGCGGCCTGCCACACGGCCCAGGGCGTCGGGAAGCTGCCGCCCTTTATCGTCAGCAGGCCCCATATCGCGATGAGCAGCGAGGTGCCGACGAGCGGCGGCAGCACGCGCCAGGCGAGGCCCGCCCAGTCGAAGGGATCGCGGGGCGGGCGTGCGGGCTTGCCTGCGGCGACCGTCGCGGTCGCCGTCGACTTGGCGACCGTACGGGCCGGCTCGGCCTTGTCCGGCGCCGTGGCGCCGGGGTTGTGGAACACGGCACTGACCATGGTGGCCTCCTGCTCAGACCTTGACCTTGAAGCCCTCGGCGTAGGCCTTCGGGTTCTTGCCGTCCCAGACCACGCCGTCGATCATCTTGCTGCTGCGCATCGGGTCCTTCGGGACCGAGACCTTGGCCGCGGTCGCCGCATCCTTGAACAGCGCGATCTGGTTGATCTGCGTCGCGACGGCGAGGTAGTCGGGGTGCTCCTTCAGCAGGCCCCAGCGCTTGTGCTGCGTCAGGAACCACATGCCGTCGCTGAGGTAGGGGAAGTTGACTAGGCCGTCGTTGTAGAACTTCATGTGGTTCGGGTCGTCCCAGGTCTTGCCCAGGCCGTTCTGGTAGCGGCCCAGGATGCGCTGGTTGATCACGTCGACCGAGGTGTTGACGTAGGACTTCTCTGCCACGGTCTCGGCCATCTTCAGCTTGTTCTGCAGGCCGGCGTCGATCCACTTGCCGGCTTCCAGCACCGCCGCCACCACGGCGCGCGCGGTGTTGGGGTACTTGGCGACGAACTCGGCGGTGGTGCCGAGCGCCTTCTCCGGGTGGTCCTTCCAGATGTCCTGGGTCGTGACCGCGGTGATGCCGATGCCGTCGGCGATCGCGCGGTGGCCCCAGGGCTCGCCGACGCAGTAGCCGTCCATGTTGCCGACGCGCATGTTCGCCACCATCTGCGGCGGCGGCACGGTGATGACCTTGGCGTCCTTCATCGGATTGACGCCGACGCTGGCCAGCCAGTAGTACAGCCACATCGCGTGCGTGCCGGTGGGGAAGGTCTGCGCGAAGGTGTAGTCGCGCTTGTCGGTGGCCATCAGCTTGGCCAGGGAGGCGCCGTCGACCGCGCCCTTCTCGGCGACCTTCTTCGACAGGGTGATCGCCTGGCCGTTGTGGTTGAGGTTCATCAGCACGGCCATGTCCTTTTTCGGCCCGCCGGTGCCGAGGTGCACGCCGTAGATCAGGCCCCACAGCACGTGCGCCATGTCGAGCTCGCCGTTGACCAGCTTGTCGCGCACGCCGGCCCAGGAAGCCTCCTTGGTCGGGATGATCTTGACGCCGTATTTCTTGTCGATGCCCAGCACCGAGGCCATCACGACCGAGGCGCAATCGGTCAGCGGGATGAAGCCGATGCGGACTTCCTCCTTCTCGGGCTTGTCCGAGCCGGCGGCCCAGACAGCGGATTGCAGGCCCGGCACGGCGCCGGCCGCGGCGGCTGCGGCAGCCGCCTTCATGACAGTGCGGCGCCCGAGACGGGCGGCAAGCAGGGCATCGTTCGACATGGCATCGGATCTCCGTTCAGCAGGCAAAGAAAAAGGCGTCTGCACCAGCGCAGAGGAACGCGGGTGGAGACGCCATCGTCTGTTCGGTGCCGGCCTCGTGGCCGCACCGTTGAGGGGATCGCCGTTGATCCCTGCCGCAACGCAGCAATCGGCGTGCCAGCCGGGGTGCGCGGGGCTCAGGCCAGCATGTCGGCGATGTCGATCAGGCGCTGGGCAACGTCGGCGATACGCAGGCCGCGGTCCATCGCGGTCTTGCGCAGCCGGGCATAGGCGTCGTCCTCGCTGAGGCCCTGGCGCGTCATCAGCAGGCCCTTGGCGCGGTCGATCAGCTTGCGATCGCTGAGCTGGGTGCGCGCGTCCGCCAGCTCGGCCCGCAGGCTTTCCTCGTGCCGGAAACGTGCCATCGCGACGTCAAGCACCGGTTTGATGCGCTCGGGCGCCAGGCCGGCCACCACGTAGGCGGTGACGCCGGCGGCGATCGCGGCGCCGACGTGGCTGGTGTCGGCGTCGTCGGTGAACAGGACGATGGGGCGACGCTCGTCGCGCGTGGACATCACCACGTGCTCCAGCGTGTCGCGCGCCTCGCTCTGCGCGTCGACGATGATCATGTCGGGCTGGATCTGCGAGATCCGGTCCGGCAGGAAGGCATCGATCGGCAGCACCGCGACGATGTTGTAGCCGTTGGCCAGCAGGCCGATCCGCAGGCTGCGCGACCGGGCCGCTTCGACGACCGCGTCCGTATCGTCCGCCGTCGGCGTGAGCGATTCCGGTGCAACGATGACGATGCGGAGAGCCTGCGACGCGACCATGTCGCGCACGGTGCAAGGAGCGCGCCAGCCGGACGAAGAAAAGCCCGCTCGAGGCGGGCTGGTTCGCGGAGCAGGCTCAGCGCCTCAGGGGCGGCCCTCGGCGGCGAAGGTGCGGCGCAGCCAGGCCAGCGGCATCAGGCTGTCGAACAGCGAGTCGCGGTTGGCATGCTCGCGCTCGACGAGCAGCGAGCGCTCGGTCAGCGTGTCCAGAAACTGCACAACGGCGTTGCGCGTCAGGCCGCTGGCTCGCATCAGCTGTTGGACCGAGACGAAGCGCTGCGACATCTGGTGCAGCATGCGTCGGTAGGCGGTGCGATGGAAGGCCGCAGGCAGATCGGGCCAGGCGGCCAGCTTGTACTGTTTCATGATCCCAGACGACTCCGAACGCGGGTTGTGCCCACTGTGTCTGCAGAGTACCGACCCGCCGTGACAACCGGAAGTCGGGTCCGGCGGCAATTCGTGCGTTTCGCCACAGCCGCCTTGTGACCAATTGAAAACGCCGGCCGATGCGTCGCCAGAACGCCGGACGACGTGTCGCGCCCGAGACGCTGCAGGCCCGCTCACTACACTGCCGCCATGCTGATCCTGGGTTTCGAGTCCTCGTGCGACGAGACCGGCGTCGCCCTCGTCGAGGCCGCCGGCGACGCCGCGGCGCGCCTGCTGTCGCACGCCCTGCACAGCCAGGTGGCGATGCACGCCGCCTACGGCGGCGTGGTGCCCGAACTCGCCTCGCGCGACCACATCCGCCGTGTGCTGCCCCTGACGCGCCAGGTGCTGGCCGAAGCCGGGCGCGAGCTCGGCGATGTCGATGTCGTGGCCTACACGCGCGGGCCGGGGCTGGCGGGTGCCCTGCTGGTCGGCAGTGCGGTCGCGTGCGCGCTGGCCGCGGCGCTCGACCGGCCGGCGCTGGGCGTGCATCACCTCGAAGGGCACTTGCTGTCGCCCTTCCTGTCGGCCGATCCGCCGTCCTTCCCCTTCGTTGCGCTGCTGGTCTCGGGTGGCCACACGCAGCTGATGCGCGTCGGCGGCGTGGGCGACTACGCGCTGCTCGGCGAGACCATCGACGACGCGGCCGGCGAGGCCTTCGACAAGTCGGCGAAGCTGCTGGGACTGGGCTATCCGGGCGGGCCGGCGCTGGCGCGACTGGCCGAGTTCGGCGATGCGCGTGCGCATGCGCTGCCGCGGCCGCTGCTGCACAGCGGCGATCTCGACTTCTCCTTCGCCGGCCTCAAGACCGCGGTCCGCACCCGGGCGCTCAAGCTCGGCAGCAGTCCCTGCGAGCAGGCCCGCGCCGATCTGGCCGCCGCCACGCAGGCGGCCATCGTGGAGGTGCTGGTGAAGAAGTCGCTGGCGGCGGTCGACCGCAGCGGGCTCGATCGGCTGGTGGTGGCCGGTGGCGTCGGCGCGAACCGCCTGTTGCGGCAGCAACTCGACGCGGCCTGCCGCCAGCGCGGCGTCCGCGCGCACTACCCCGAACTCGCGCTGTGCACCGACAACGGCGCGATGATCGCGCTCGCCGCCGCGATGCGGCTGCAGGCGGGGTGCGCCGTCGCGCGCCGCGAAGGCGCCTTCGACGTCCAGCCGCGCTGGCCGCTGGCCGAGATCGACCGGGCGGCCTGAGCGGCGGGGTGCGGCAGTCAGCCGATCGAGAGCTGGGTCGCCGGCTTCTGCTTCTTGACGAGCGTCAGGCTCAGCACGCCGTTCTCGAGCTTGGCCTGCGAGGCCGCCTCGTCGATCTCGACCGGCAGCGTGAAGCTGCGGGCGAAGGCCGTCGCGCTGCGTTCGCGCACCAGCACGCGCTCGCCGTCGGCCGTCGCACTGTCGGCCCGCGAGGCCGCCTCGACCGCGACGCGCTTGCCGTCGATCGTGACCTTGACGTCTTCCTTCGCGACACCCGGCAGGTCGACCTGCACGCTGTAGCTCTGCTCGGTCTCGCGCAGGTCCACCGCGGGGAGGCGGGTGGCGTCGCTGCCGGTGAAGGCGCGCAGGGCGGTGTCCTCGAACAAGCGGTCGAAGGCGCGGCTCAGGTCGCGGGCGTGGCCGTTGTAGGCATGGTGACGGGCGGCGCGGGCAATGGGCATGACGAACATGGCGAACTCCTAGAATCCGTGGGAGGCAGCGATGGCTGCCCATGCCGTCGAGTTGAGAGCGGCTTTTTTCTTTTCAAGACCTTCCGCACCGACGAAGCCCCCGATGCGCGACCTGATCCGCCAGCTGCCCGCCTCCAGGATCCGCGAAGTGGCCAATGCCGGCATCGGTCGCGAGGGCGTGCTGGCCTTCTGGTTCGGCGAGGGCGACGAGGTCACGCCGGGCTTCATCCGCGATGCCGCAGTGGCTTCGCTGGCGCGGGGCGAAACCTTCTACGCGCACAACCTCGGCCTGCCCGAACTGCGCGAGGCCGTGGCCGGCTATGTCGGCAGCCTGCACCCGCCGGTCACGGCCGGCCGCATCGCCATCACCTCGTCGGGCGTCAGCGCGCTGATGGTCGCGATGCAGGCCCTGGCCGGCGCCGGCGACGAGGTCGCCGTGGTGGTGCCGGTCTGGCCCAACCTCACCGCGCAGCCCGCCATCCTGGGGGCCGAGGTCAAGCGCGTTGCCCTGCGACCGCAGGGCGGCGCCTGGCGGCTCGACCTCGACGCGCTGATCGACGCCGTCACGTCGCGCACGCGGGTGCTGGTCGTCAATGCGCCGAACAACCCGACCGGCTGGACGCTGACCCGCGACGAGCAGGCCGCGATCCTGGCCCATTGCCGCAAGACCGGCACCTGGATCGTCGCCGACGAGGTCTACGAGCGGCTGTACTTCGAGCCCGGGGTCGACGCGGCGCCTTCCTTCCTCGACGTCTGCGAGCCCGAGGACCGGGTGGTCGTCGCCCACAGCTTCTCGAAGAGCTTCCTGATGACCGGCTGGCGCCTGGGCTGGCTGGTCGTGCCGGAGAGCCTGCTGGACGCGGTCGGCAAGCTGATCGAGTTCAACACCTCGTGCGCGCCGGTGTTCGTGCAGCGCGCCGGGCTGGCTGCGCTGGCGGGCGCAGGGGACTTCGTCCCGGGGCTCGTCGAGCACCTGCGTCGCTGCCGCGACACGCTGCTGCCGGCGCTGCAGGCCCTGCACGGTGTGGAGGTCGCCGTGCCCCGAGGCGGGATGTATGCCTTTTTCCGCGTGACCGGGCAGGCCGACTCGCTGGCCTATGCCAAGCGCCTGGTCACCGACCATGGGCTGGGCCTGGCGCCGGGGGCCGCCTTCGGCGCCGAGGCCGAGGGCTGGCTGCGCTGGTGCTTCGCCTCGCGCGACCCGGCGCGACTGGGGCAGGGGGTCGACCGCCTGCGCGGCGCCCTGCGGCTATAATGCGAGGCGCTGTGGCGGTCTGACCGGCTCGGCATCAAGCACGGCATGGGTCGGTTTCACCCGTGACCGCAAGTGGAAACCGGAACCGCGGCACGTCCTTCCTGCGACTGCAACGGTTCCACTGCAACCAGGAAACAAGCAAATGGCCGTGGCCGACCTCAACATCGCCGACATCGTCAAGGCGAACTCCCGCAACGCAGCCGATACCGGCTCGCCCGAAGTGCAGGTGGCGATCCTCACCGCCCGCATCAACGACCTGACCCCGCACTTCAAGACCCACGCCAAGGACCACCATGGTCGTCGGGGCCTGTTGAAGATGGTGAGCCGCCGTCGCAAGCTGCTCGACTACCTGAAGGCCAAGGACGCCGACCGCTACACCGCGCTGATCCAGAAGCTGGGTCTGCGCAAGTAAGCCGAACCGATGACGAAGAGCCTGACTGGACCCTCCAGCGCAGGCTCTTCGCGTTTTGGAGCTGAGCACGAAAGAGCGTCGATGTGTCATTCCATCGCGGCTGGGGCCGCAGCCTCGATGGAATGGCATCCCGCTCCAGTGCCGATGCTCCGGGTGACAGGCGCCACCTCTCGCGCCGGGTTCTCGAGACGAGAACGAACCAGGAGACACGCATGAGCATGTTCAACAAGATCAGCAAGACCTTCCAGTGGGGCCAGCACACCGTCACGCTCGAGACCGGCGAGGTTGCGCGCCAGTCGGGCGGTGCGGTCGTGGTCGACATGGACGGCACCGTGGTGCTGGCCACGGTGGTGGCGGCCAAGAACCCGAAGCCGGGCCAGGACTTCTTCCCGTTGACGGTTGACTACATCGAGAAGACCTACGCCGCCGGCAAGATCCCCGGCAGCTTCTTCAAGCGCGAAGGCCGCCCGAGCGAGCTGGAGACGCTGACCAGCCGCCTGATCGACCGTCCGCTGCGGCCGCTGTTCCCCGAGGGCTTCTACAACGAGGTCCAGGTCGTCGTGCACGTGCTGTCGCTGAACCCGGAAGCCTCGGCCGACATCGCCGCGCTGATCGGCTCGAGCGCGGCGCTGGCGATCAGCGGCATCCCCTTCAACGGCCCGATCGGCGCCGCGCGCGTGGGCTACATCAACGGCGAGTACGTGCTGAACCCCGGCCCGACGCAGCTGGCCGAGAGCAAGCTCGACCTGATCGTCGCCGGCACCGAGGCGGCCGTGCTGATGGTCGAGTCGGAGGCCGACCAGCTGCCCGAAGACATCATGCTCGGCGGCGTGGTGTTCGGCCACGAGCAGGGCAATGTCGCGATCAAGGTCATCAACGAACTGGTGCGCGAAGCCGGCAAGCCCGAGTGGCAGTGGTCGGCGCCGGCCAAGGACGAGGCCTTCATCGCCAAGGTGAATGAACTGGGCGAGGCCAAGCTGCGCGCCGCCTACCAGATCCGCTCGAAGCAGGACCGCACCCAGGCCACCCGCGCCGCCTATGCCGAGGTGCTGGCCGCGCTGGCCGCCGATGGCGCCGCGGTCGACAAGGTCAAGGTCGAGAACCTGCTGTTCGACATCGAGGCCAAGATCGTCCGCAGCCAGATCCTGGCCGGCGAGCCGCGCATCGACGGCCGCGACACCCGCACCGTGCGCCCGATCGAGATCCGCTCCAGCGTGCTGCCGCGCACCCACGGCTCGGCGCTGTTCACGCGCGGCGAGACGCAGGCGCTGGTCATCACCACGCTCGGCACCGAACGCGACGCGCAGCGCATCGACGCGCTGGCCGGCGAGTTCGAGGACCGCTTCATGTTCCACTACAACATGCCTCCCTTCGCCACCGGCGAGACGGGGCGTGTGGGTTCGCCGAAGCGCCGCGAGATCGGCCACGGCCGTCTTGCCAAGCGCGCGCTGATCCCGGTGCTGCCGAGCAAGGACGAGTTCGCCTACGCGCTGCGCGTGGTGTCCGAGATCACCGAGTCGAACGGCTCCTCGTCGATGGCCTCGGTCTGCGGCGGCTGCCTGTCGATGATGGACGCCGGCGTGCCGCTGAAGGCGCACGTGGCCGGCATCGCGATGGGCCTGATCAAGGAAGGCAACCGCTTCGCCGTGCTGACCGATATCCTGGGCGACGAGGATCACCTCGGCGACATGGACTTCAAGGTGGCCGGCACGACGGCCGGCGTGACCGCCCTGCAGATGGACATCAAGATCCAGGGCATCACCAAGGAGATCATGCAGGTCGCCCTGGCGCAGGCCAAGGAAGCCCGCCTGCATATCCTCGGCAAGATGGTCGAGGCGGTGGGCGGTGCCAAGACCGAGGTGTCGGAGTTCGCGCCGCGCCTGTACACGATGAAGATCAATCCGGAGAAGATCCGCGACGTGATCGGCAAGGGCGGCGCCACCATCCGCGCGCTGACCGACGAGACCGGCTGCACCATCGACATCGCCGAGGACGGCACGATCACCGTGGCATCGACCGACGCCGAGCGCGCCAAGTTCGCGATCAAGCGCATCGAGGAGATCACGGCCGAGGCCGAGATCGGCAAGGTCTACGAAGGCCCGATCACCAAGATCCTGGACTTCGGCGCGCTGGTCAACATCCTGCCGGGCAAGGACGGCCTGCTGCATATCAGCCAGATCGCGCACCAGCGCGTCGAGAAGGTCGAGGACTTCCTGAAGGAAGGCCAGGTCGTGCAGGTCAAGGTGCTCGAGACCGACGAGAAGGGTCGCATCAAGCTGTCGATGAAGGCGCTGCTCGACAAGCCCGAGGGCTACGTCGAGCCGGAGCGCGCGCCGCGTCGCGAGTTCGGGGATCGTGGCGACCGGGGTCGCGACCGCGGCGACCGTCCGCCGCGCCGCGAGCGGCGTGACGAGGGCGACCGCCCGGCCGAGGTGTCGACCTCCAACGACACCCCGTCGCAGCCGGAATGAGGGTGTCGTGTCACCGGGTTGCGGCCCGGTGACGCGTCATCGCACGCACGCATGCAAGCGATCGAGATCTCTCAGCCCGGTGGCCCGGAAGTCCTGCGCCTGGCCGAGCGCCCGGAGCCGGTGCCGGCCGCGGGCGAGTTGCTGATCGAGGTGGCCGCGTCCGGTGTCAACCGGCCCGACGTGCTGCAGCGGTCCGGCGCCTACCCGCCGCCGCCCGGGGCGTCCGACCTGCCGGGCCTGGAGGTTGCCGGTCGCATCGTCGGCGGCGATGCGGCAGCGCTGGCGGCCGCCGGGTTCGCGCTCGGCGATCGCGTCTGTGCGCTGACGTCCGGCGGCGGCTACGCGCGTCGCTGTGTCGCGCCGATCGGCCAATGCCTGCCGGTGCCGGCGGGCCTGAGCGACGTCGAGGCGGCCAGCCTGCCCGAGACCTTCTTCACGGTCTGGATCAATGTCTTCGAGCGCGCACGCCTGCAGCCCGGCGAGACGCTGCTGGTGCAGGGCGGCTCGAGCGGCATCGGCGTGACCGCGATCCAGCTGGCCAAGGCGCTGGGCTCGTCCGTGATCGTGACCGTCGGCGACGACGCGAAGGCACGAGCCTGCCTGGAGATCGGCGCCGACCACGCGATCAACTACAAGACCCAGGATTTCGTCGCCGAGGTCAAGCGACTGACCGGCGGCCGTGGTGTCGACGTGATCCTGGACATGGTGGCCGGCCCCTACGTGGCGCGCGAACTGCAGTGCCTGGCCGACGACGGCCGGCTCTCGATCATCGCGGTGCAGGGCGGCAGCAAGGCCGAGATCGACGCGGGCAGCGTGCTGCGCCGGCGCCTCACGATCACCGGCTCGACGCTGCGGCCGCGCACCGTCGATTTCAAGGCTGCCGTGGCAGCCGCGCTGCGCGCCCGCGTGTGGCCCATGCTCGCGGCCGGCGCGATCCGGCCGATCATCTGCAAGAGCTTTCCCGCTGCCGAGGCAGTGCAGGCCCATCGTCTGATGGAATCGAGCCAGCACGTCGGCAAGATCGTGCTGACCTGGTGAGGAGTGCTGGAGCATGAGCGAAGCGCGTCGCAAACTCGTCGTCGGCAACTGGAAGATGCACGGCAGCCATGCCGCCAACGAGCAGTTGCTCGAAGGCCTGAAGGCGGCCGGGCCGCTGCCGGCCGACGTGGCGGTCTGCGTGCCCTTCCCCTACCTCGCGCAAGCCGCCGAGCGCCTCGCCCGCACGGCCTTGCAATGGGGCTCGCAGGATTGCTCGGCGCACCAGCAGGGCGCCTACACCGGCGAGGTCTCGGCGGCGATGCTCGCCGACTTCGGCTGCCGCTATGCCATCGTCGGCCACTCCGAGCGGCGCGCGCTGCACGCCGAGGCCGACCAGCTCGTCGCCGACAAGGCGCAGGCGGCACTGGCCCGCGGCGTGACGCCGATCGTCTGTGTCGGCGAGACGCTGGCGCAGCGCGAGGCCGGCGAGACCGAGGCGGTCGTCAAGCGCCAGCTCTCGGCCGTGATCCACACGCTGGCGCATTGCGCCGGTGAGATGGTCGTCGCCTACGAACCGGTGTGGGCCATCGGCACCGGCCGCACCGCGACACCCGAGCAGGCGCAGGCCGTGCACGCGCTGCTGCGCGCGCAGCTGCGTGCCGCCACGCCGCGTGCCGACCAGATGCGGCTGCTCTACGGCGGCAGCGTCAAGCCCGACAACGCCGCCAGCCTGTTCACCCAGCCCGACATCGACGGCGGCCTCATCGGCGGCGCCTCGCTGAAGGCCCAGGACTTTCTCGCGATCTGCCGCGCTGCCGTGCGCTGATCGCTTCCCGTTTCGAGATCCGGAGTCGATTCCATGCAAGCCTTGTTGACGATCGTGTTGGTGGTGCAGTTGCTGTCCGCGCTGGTGATGATCGGCCTGGTGCTGATCCAGCACGGCAAGGGGGCCGACATGGGCGCCTCCTTCGGCAGCGGCTCCTCGGGCAGCCTGTTCGGCGCCACCGGCAGCGCGAACTTCCTGTCGCGCTCGACCGGCGTGTGCGCCGCGATCTTCTTCTCGTGCACGCTCGCGCTGGCCTACTTCGGCAACCTGCGCGGCGACGCTGCCGGCGGCGGCAGCAGCATCCTCGACCGGGCAGCGCCCGTCGCGCCGGCGGCCAGCACGCCGGCTGCGCAGATTCCCGGGGCGGCCCCGACCCCGGCCGCCGCCAGCGAGCCGGCCGCGCCCGCGGCGCCGGCCTCGGGCGCCGCGCAGATCCCGACCAAGTGACGGATCGCCCTTCGATCCTGGCCCGCAGCCTGCCTGCCGGGTCAGGAACACGAAGGGTTTGGCGCTAGAATTTGCGGCTGTTCGGTGAGCCAGACCTCATGCGATCCGAACATCCTTCCGAGCACCGATTCGCGTGCCGGGCCGTCGTGGTGAAATTGGTAGACACGCTATCTTGAGGGGGTAGTGGCGAAAGCTGTGCGAGTTCGAGTCTCGCCGACGGCACCAAGGATTTGCGGAGACTTCGACGAGAGCCGGTGCTGCACGTGGCGGGCGCTCATTTCCGGTCGTTCGGTCTTTCGATGACGATGTCAGAGCCCTGGTCCTGAACCGATGAACCTCGAGCCCTACCTGCCGGTGATCCTGTTCATCCTGATCGGGGCCGCCGTCGGCGTGGCGCCGCAGGCGATCGGCTTCCTGCTCGGGCCGCGGCGCCCCGACGCCGAGAAGAACTCGCCCTACGAGTGCGGCTTCGAGGCCTTCGAGGACGCGCGCATGAAGTTCGACGTGCGCTACTACCTCGTCGCCATCCTGTTCATCCTGTTCGACCTGGAGATCGCCTTCCTCTTCCCGTGGGCGATCTCGCTCAAGGAGATCGGCGCGACGGGCTTCTGGGCGATGATGGTCTTCCTGGGCATCCTCGTCGTGGGTTTCGCCTACGAGTGGAAGAAGGGCGCCCTGGATTGGGAATGACGACATGAACCCCCACGCTCACATTCGTTCGCTGCCCCCGAGGGGGCATTGGCCTCCCTTGGGGCGGCCCGGCGGGAGGCCTGATGGGAATTGAAGGCGTCCTGAAGGAGGGGTTCATCACCACCTCCGCCGACAAGCTGATCAACTGGTCGAAGACCGGCTCGCTCTGGCCGATGACCTTCGGCCTGGCCTGCTGTGCGGTCGAGATGATGCATGCGGGTGCCGCGCGCTACGACATCGACCGCTTCGGCATGCTGTTCCGGCCCAGCCCGCGGCAGAGCGACCTGATGATCGTCGCCGGCACGCTGTGCAACAAGATGGCGCCGGCGCTGCGCAAGGTCTACGACCAGATGGCCGAGCCGCGCTGGGTGCTGAGCATGGGCTCGTGCGCCAATGGCGGCGGCTACTACCACTACAGCTACTCGGTGGTGCGCGGCTGCGACCGCATCGTGCCGGTGGACGTCTACGTGCCCGGCTGCCCGCCGACGGCGGAGGCGCTGCTCTACGGCGTGCTGCAGCTGCAGGCCAAGATCCGGCGCGAGAACACGATCGCACGCTGACGCATGGACCACAAGCTCGATATCCTGCAGCCGGCGCTCGAGGCCGCGCTGACCGGCAAGCTGCAGTCGCTGAAGCGCGAGCGCGGCGAGTTGACGCTGACCGTCAAGGCCGCCGACTACCTCGCGGTCTGCACGACGCTGCGCGACCACGCCGAGCTGAAGTTCGAGCAGCTGATCGATGTCTGCGGCCTCGATTACTCCACCTACAAGGACGGTGCCGGCTCGCCGTACGACGAGGGCCCGCGCTACTGCGTGGTGCTGCACCTGCTGTCGGTCGCGAACAACTGGCGT
>Ga0268299_1001181_pt1 | contig 52319 bp, 40 predicted proteins | sample NOBtaG_FD_193484 | JGI IMG/M metagenome (GOLD analysis project Ga0268299, IMG submission 193484) | Activated sludge microbial communities from bioreactor in Nijmegen, Gelderland, Netherland - NOB reactor | ecosystem: Engineered > Bioreactor > Aerobic > Activated sludge | place: Netherlands... | reverse complement strand
CCAAACTCACCACACGCGACTTCCTCAACTCCCTCCGTGCCGACAACTCTCGCAGGGCCTTCTCTCTCATGACTTCCGCCAACCCAACCGCTTGGAAAGCGGGATGGACGGGCGCTACCAAACAGGCGTCCGAAGTCGAAACTTGCTTTGCCGTATCGCGATTGCGGATATGGTGGACCGGGCTCTGCCCGCCCTTGTCATTGTCATGGCCATGACCTGTCGCGTGTTCATACGGCACCTGTGGACTCTGCTGCTCGCCGCGTGCGCTGGAATCGGCGCCGCATCGGCCGCGGAATCGGGGGAGGCCATCTACCGGCGCCTGTGCATCGAATGCCACGGGGAACGCGGCGAGGGCGTGGCGGGACGGTACGACGAAACACTCCACGGCGACCGGTCGGTGGAGTCCCTCGCCCGCCTGATCGAACGCACCATGCCCGAGGACAAGCCGGAGCTATGCGTCGGTGATGACGCCCACACGGTGGCCCAGTATATCTTCGACGCTTTTTACTCCCCCGCGGCCCGGGCGCGGAACCGTCCGGCCCGGGTGGACGTGGTCCGCCTGACCAACCGCCAGTTTCGGGAATCCGTCGCGGGTCTGTTCGGCGGCTTTCTGCCGACGCTGCCGCCCGCTGCCCCAGGAGGGCTTCGCGCCGTGCTGTATCAGTCGAAGGGGATGAACAAGAAGGACCGCGAGGTTCTGGCTCGCACGGACGCCGCGGTGGATTTCCAGTGGGGCACGAACGCCCCTGCGGAGGGCATCACCGCCGACCAATTCTCGATCGCCTGGTCCGGGTCTCTGATCGCCCCGCACACGGGCGTGTACGAGTTCCGCCTCCGCACTCCGAACGGCGCCCGGCTGTACGTGAACGCGCCGTTGCGCGCCGGGGACAGCAACCGGCGCGACGACAGCGATGCGCGGCGCGTGCGGGCGCTCATTGACCTCTGGGTCAGCTCGGGCGGCGTGTCGCGCGCGGAGGAGGCGCGGGTGTTCCTGCTCGGCGGACGCACCTATCCGCTGCGGCTCGACTACTTCAAGTTCAAGGAGACCAACGCCGCGCTGACCTTCGAATGGCGCCCGCCGCACGGGGTGTGGTCGGTTCCCGATGACGCGCATCTCTCGCCGGATCCCTCCCAGCCGGTGGTCGTGGCCGCCACCGCGCTGCCGCCAGACGACGGGAGTCTCGGATACGAGCGCGGCATCGCGATCTCGAAATCGTGGCACGAGGCCACCACGCGCGCCGCGCTGGAGGTCGCCGATGACGTCATCGCGCGCCTCGACCTGCTCTCCGGCTCCGGACCCCGGGATCCCCGCCGCGCCGAACGCCTGGAAGCCTTCGCCACCTCGGTGGCGGAGCGCGCGTGGCGGCGTCCGATGACGCCGGACCTGTGCGACGCCGTGGTCTCCGCCTTCTTCCAGCCTTCCCTGCCGCCGGAGACGGCGGTGAAGCGGGTGATCCTCCGGGCCCTGACGTCGCCGCAGTTCCTTTATCCTGACCTTGGAAGCATCCCCGATGACTTCACCGTGGCCTCGCGGCTGTCGCTGTTTCTCCAGGATTCCCTCCCGGACCTGGCGCTGACCGAGGCGGCCGGCCGCGGCGCGCTGCGGAGTCCGGAACAGGTCCGCGACCACGCCCGCCGCCTGCTGGCCACGCCACCCGCCCGCGCCAAGCTCCGCGGCTTCTTTGAGCACTGGCTCCTGATGGAGGAGGCCGAGGATATTTCGAAGGACGAGCGCGCCTTCCCCGGCTTCGACGCCGCGCTGCTCGCCGACCTGCGGCAATCGCTGGAACTGCTCGTGGACGAGGTGGTTTGGAGCGAGCGTTCGGATTACCGCGAGCTGCTGCTCGCCGACTCCATCCCCTTCAACGCCCGTCTGGCCGCCTTTTACGGCGTGCCGCCTCCGGAAGGCCCGGGATTCCAGCGGGTGCGGTTCGATCCCGGCCAGCGCGCCGGCATTCTCACACATCCGTTCCTGCTCACCACTTTCGCCTACCACCGGTCGTCCTCGCCGATCCATCGCGGCGTGTTCCTGACCCGCAACGTGCTCGGCCGTTTTCTCAAACCGCCGCCCATGGCGATCGAGTTCATGGACGACCGTTTCGACCCCTCCCTGACCATGCGGGAGAAGGTCACCGAATTGACCCGAAAGGACGCCTGCATGGGATGTCATGCCACCATCAATCCGCTGGGGTTCAGCCTCGAAAATTTCGACGCCGTCGGGCGCTTCCGCACCGTGGACAACGCCAAGCCCGTCAACGCCGTCTCGGAGTACCTGACCGCGGATGGCGAGCGCCTCGTACTCCGGGGTCCGCGCGATGTCGCTGAGCACGCGGCCTCCAGCGACGAGGCGCGCCGCGGTTTTGTGCGCCAGTTGTTCCAGCACACCGTGCAGCAGGCGCCGGCGGCCTATGGCCCGGACACCCTCGCCCGGCTCGACCGCGGCTTCGTGGAGTCCGGATGCCACATCCGCCGTCTGCTGGAATCCATCGTCACCCTCGCCTCCCTTCACGGCTACGAATCGCATCTTCCTCCCGCGCCATGAACCTTCTGCAACGCCGCCAGTTTCTGAGCCGCCTCGGGCTCTCTGCCGCTGTCCTGCCCTTCCTCGGCGGGCTGCCGTCCCTCGCCACCCCCACGCCCTCGGGCGGACGGCAGCGGATGATCTTCATCTTCACGCCCAATGGCACGGTGCAGCCCCATTTCTGGCCGGAGGCGGCGGGAAGCGACTTCCAACTCCCGCGCATTCTGACGCCCCTCGAGCCGTACAAAAGCCGTCTGCTCGTCATCAAAGGCCTGTGCAACCGGGTGCGCGGGGACGGCGACGGACACATGCGCGGCATGAGCTGCCTGTTGACCGGCATCGAGCTGTTTCCGGGAAACATCCAGGGCGGATCCGACACGCCCGCCGGCTGGGCCAGCGGCATCTCCATTGACCAGGAACTGAAGAATCATCTGCAGTCGCAGGAGGACACCCGCACCCGCTTCGGATCCCTCGAACTCGGGGTCGCCGTGCCCCACCGCGCGGATCCGTGGACGCGCTGGACGTATGCGGGGCCGAACCAGCCGGTCGCGCCGGTGGACGATCCCTATCTGCTGTTCGAAAAGCTCTACGGGCGGATGAAGGACCAGGAGAGTCTCGGCAGCGTGCTGGACGCGGTGCATCAGGATCTCAAGCGGGTGGCGGCGCAGTTGACAGCCGAGGATCGCGAGCGGTTGGAGCGCCACGCCAGCCTGGTGCGCGAGATGGAGTCAGACCTGAAGTCCGCCCGCGACCATCAGCTCACGCATCCGGAGCCCGTGCTCCAACCCGGCGCTGGCTCGGAGAATGACGACATGCCCCGGGTGGCTGCGATGCAATCCGATCTCTTGGTCAACGCCTTCGCCAACGACCTTGCCCGGATCGCCTCGGTGCAATTCACCAACTCCGTCGGACAGGCGCGCATGCGCTGGCTGGGCATCGAGGAGGGGCACCATTCGCTGTCCCACGATCCCGACCTCAACGAGGCCTCGCAGGAGAAGCTGGTGAAGATCAACGTCTGGTTCTGTGAACAGATCGCGGCGCTGGCGCGGAAGCTGGACGCCATCCCCGAGCCCGGCGGCAGCGGCTCGCTGCTCGACCACACCACCCTCCTTTGGACCAACGAGCTGGGGAAGGGCAACAGCCACACCCACGAGAACATTCCCTTTGTGCTGCTGGGCGGCGGCCTGGGCTTTCAGACGGGTCGGTCCCTGCAACTGGACCTCACGCCGCACAACCGTCTCTGGCTTTCCCTCGCCCATGCCTTCGGCCACGACCTCAAGACCTTCGGCAATCCCCGCCTCTGCGAGGCCGGGCCGCTGGCGCTGGGGTAGGAAAAACTCCCGGGATCGCCAACCCTGAAGGGACGAGGTGTCCGAGTCCCCGTGCAGGAACGGTTGAAGGAGGAAAGGGTGCGGGCTCACCCCAGGTCATTCCCCTCTGCGGACTTCGCGTCCTTGGCGTGAGGCCCACGCAAAGGGCGCAAAAGGCCGCTAATGCACTCAAAGGACAGGGTATCCATTGGCCACTTGGAACCCTGACAGATGGCCTCTCCCCCGTGGTGCTTTTTGTATTGGGGGCGCCGGATTATTCGGCGGACGGCTGCGCGGTTTGCCGCAGGCGGATATATCGCGCTGTGCCGGTAGGAGGGAGGAGGATCTGCCGGTGCTCATCCTCGGCGGTCAGAACGACTCCTCCCGACGCGATCACCGGCTGCCAGTCCGGCGGTGCAAGCGAATCCGTGGATTCGAGCACCAGCCCCGGTTCGGTCTCGAAGTAGGCCATCTCAATTCCGCCCGGCCCGGTGCGGACGTTGAGCATCGGCGGGATAAAGCCCAAAGACAACGTCTGCAAAGCACCGATCCCCCGAAACCGGTGGTGTCCGAGGCGAACACGGCCGGTCCTTTGATGGCCATTCGGCTATGGACCGCAAGGACTCCATTTCCCGCCAGGCGTCCCTGCACGATGAGATTTCCATCCACGAAAACATTTCCCCCGAACCGTCAGGTCTCCTTTGACCAGGACATCCGACGGGCAAACCGTCGCGCCCTCGATCAGCAAGTCGCGCCCGATCACCGGATTGGTCAGCAGGAGCGCGCTGCCGCCGGCGAGCTGCGCGCGCAGTTCCTTCCCGATTTCGATCACATTGCGCCCGAGTCCCGTGCCGCCGATCGCCACTTCGCCGGAGTCCGTCTTCAGAAAGATCTGCGAAGAAAAGATTCTTCCGCCAAGGTCCACGTCGAAATCGTTGGTCGAGTCCTTCGTGGTGCTGGCCAGCCAATACACCGAGCCCGCTCGGGAAAAGGCGGGATCGGTGTATCGGAAAAAGAGTGTCGCATCCGCGCCAAAGAGTAACTTTGGTTTTCATCAGCGATCTCGGATTTCTGCGCTGGCACGCGCCTTCCGGAAACACGCCGCGGACCGCCGGGCTGAGGCGGAATCCCCATCCATTCCTTTGCTTTATTCTGTCGAGGGTTATAGCCAACAGAAGACCTCAAACAATCGTTCTTCGGGCACCTGTCGCCCCACGGGCGCATCTCAGTTTTTAGATGGGGAGCGTACGCCTCCGGTGCTTCGCGCACTGACTTTCCTGCCGGGGACCTCGCTGCGAATGAGGCCTGGAGAGCAGAACAGTCCACGCGGTCTCCACGGGACGCCCAGACCCATACGCGGGACGCGTGTTCTCCCCATCCAAGAAACTGAGAGGCACCCTCGTCCCACTATCCCGCCGAATTGTTCGCCAAGGCCGACCCCGGGGTAACTCTTGGCAAGACTCTCGACTTGGTTGAGCTCGCAACCAAGTCCGTCGAGCTTGGGATCCCGCAACGGCAGCGAGGCGGCGACCTCCCTCACCGTTCCACGGAACTTTCCAGGCCGCGGCGGTCCAGCAGGGGTTGGATTTGCGGATCGTGTCCGGTGAACTGGCGGAACATCTCCTTGGCGTCCCGACTGTCTCCGCGGGACAGAATGAGGTCGCGGAAGCGGTCGCCGTTGGACCGCTGCAAACCTCCGTTGGATTGGATCCAGTGGACGGTGTCGGCATCCAGCACTTCGCTCCAAAAATAGGAATAATAGCCGGCTGAATAGCCACCCGCGAAGATGTGGGAGAAATAGGTGCTCCGATAACGCGGCGGAACCAGCGGAAAATCAACGCCGGCCCGGCGCAGCGCTTCGGTCTCGAAGGCGGTCACGCTGTCCGCAGGCGGGACCTGGCCGGGATTCAGTTGGTGCCAGGCCTGATCAATGACATTGGCGGCCACCAGTTCCGTCGTGCCATGCCCCTGATTGAACCTGGATGCGGCCTCGACCTTGGCGACCAGCTCCGGCGGAATCGGCTCTCCGGTCTGGTAGTGACGGGCATAGTTTTTGAGAATCTCCGGCCAGGTCGCCCACATCTCGTTCACTTGCGAGGGATATTCGACAAAGTCCCGCGGGACGCTGGTGCCGGCGAAGGTGGGGTATTTCACCTGGGAGAACAGGCCATGCAGTGCGTGTCCGAATTCATGGAACATCGTTCGGACCTCGTCGTGGGTGAGCAGCGTTGGCTGGCCGTCGGGCGGCTTGGGAATGTTCTGGTGATTCCCGATCACCGGCCGCGCGCCTCGGAGGCCATTTTGCGGCACATAAGCGCTCGCCCAGGCTCCGCCGCGCTTGTTCGGACGCGCGTAAAAGTCGCCGAGGAACAGTCCCAGCGGCGAACCGTCCTCGTTGAAGACCTCGAACACGAACATGTCGGGACTGTAGCCCTTGAGGTCGGTCCGCTCCTTGAAGGTGATTCCGTAGAGCCGGGTGGCGGCGTAAAACACCCCGTCCACCAGCACGCGCCGGAGCTCGAAGTAGGGCCGCAGTTGCTCTTCATCGAAGGCATAGCGGGCCGCGCGGATTTTCTCGGCATACCCCGCCCAATCGGCCGCGCTTAGCGCGAAGGGATCGGTTTCCGCATTCACCAACGCCTGCATGTCGGCGGCTTCGCGCCGGGCATTGGCGACGGCCGGCGGCGCCAATCGCGCCAGCAGTTGGTTGACGGTCGCGACCGTCCCGGCGGTCTGTTCCGCGATCTGATACGCGGCGTGATTTGGATAGCCCAGCAATTGGGCGCGTTCGGCCCGCAGGCGCGCCAGGGCCGTGACGATCTCGCGATTGTCAAACTCGCCGCCCCGGCTGCCGCGCGCCAGCGAGGCCGCCATCACGCGCTCCCGCACCGCCCGATGCTTCAGGGACGCCAGCGGCGGCTGTCCGGTGGTGTTGGTCAGCCGGATGAGATATTTGCCTTCCTGCCCGGCGGCCTTGGCGGCGCCGGCAGCCGCCGTGATCTCGGACTCGGAGAGCCCCTCCAATTCACCCCGGGTGTCCACCAGTACCGCCGAGGCGTTGATTTCCTTGAGGACGTTCTGCTTGAACTGAGTGGACAGCCTCGCGAGTTCGGCATTGATCTGCTTCAGCTTCGCCTGGGCGTCCGGAGACAATTGCGCTCCGCTGCGGACAAAGTCGCGATGATAGCGCTCCAACAGGCGCTGCGATTCCGGATCCAGCCCGAGCGAAGACCGGCGCTCGTGGAGGTCGGCAATCCGGCGGAAGAGTTCGGGGTTGAGGAGGATCGCATCCCGGTGGGCGGCAAACCGCGGAGACATGGCGGCGTCCAGTTTCTCCAGGTCCGGATTAGTCAATGCGCTGGTGAAGATTCCGAACGCCCGCTGCGCCCGTCCGAGCCGTTCCCCCGAGCGCTCCAGGGCAATGATGGTGTTGTCGAAAGTGGGCGGAGCGGAATTCGTGGCGATGGCAGCCACCTCGTTCAGTTCCTCGACCATGCCTTGCTCAAACGCCGGAGCGAAGTGCTCGTTCCGAATCCGATCGAACGGGGGCAGTTCGTAGGGCAAAGGGCTTCGCGCCAGCAGCGGGTTCGACGGGGACGGAGCCTGCGCCTGGCTATCCCATGGTACGGCCAGACAGAGACCGGCCATCAAGGGCATCCAATGCCGCCGCTTCTCACCCGGGCACCGCGGAATCAAGAGACTGAGCATCCGGCAATGGACTGTATCCGCGCCAGTTTGGCAACTCTCCCGGAAGCGCTGCGACAGGGAAGTCTCCGAGCCCTTTGCATCCGGGTGCAGGCCCAGCAGGGATCAGGCCTGGGCCCCTGGGGCGCGCGGCATCAATCCAGGCTGCGGGTCCGGAAGTATCCAGACGACCGCTCGGCGATCGGGAGCTCCAGAACCAGATAAGTCTCCCCCTCCGCTTGCTCCGTCAGGACCGGTCCCTGCCATCGGGTCCACTCAATCGTCAGGCTGGGGGTCCATTCCACCACATACTCCCGCCCGGGCGCGCGGACCGCCACCAGTTGAATCTTCCCCTCTGGGGTCCGCTCCACACCGAAGTCCCCAAGGCAATAATAGCTTGCGTACTCCGGGTTGATATAATTGCTCCAACCCTCCGGCGGCACCGGAAGGATGGCTCCGGTCCACATCCCCACGCCCTGAAAGAGGTCGGGCAGGTAGGCATTCAGGTTCGGCAGGTTGGTCTGCATCATGGCCGCCGAGGGATACCCCAGGGCCGGGGTGGCGAGAACAAAGAGGTCGTACACCCCGCTGATGCTGGTCCCGGCGGAGAAGAACGCAGACGCGGGCGGAGTGTACATGTCGTGATAGCAGTCGCAGGTGACTTCCTGGGACCGAAATTTTTCCGAGCAGTTGGCCTTGTACCAATAAGCGTTCGGATTCGAGAAAGGCACGTTGGTGAACAGCACCATCTGGTACGTCGTCGGGATCAACGCCTTGAAGAACATCAATTCGTAAAAATTGGAGGTCGGTTCGAGCAAGGCGGTGGCCGTGTCCGTGGTCCACGCAAAGCCATTGGACGGATCGGCCGAATCCTGCGCCAGCCGGCCCACGAGGTCCAACTTGCCCCAATCGGTGAGGATATATTGGAAGACTTCGCTCGCGCCGCCGAGGCTGTCCTGAAACTGGCCGGCAATTTTTCCGGCCAGATCTCCCACGGCCCCGATCAATTGGTTATCGGAGTTGCCGGCCGCCGTTCGATTCAAGGACGTGGCAACGTAGAGAAACGAGTTGGCCACCCCCAGAGCGGCCTTGGTGACGGGGTCGGGCGCGAACGTGCCGGTGAGCATGACACAGAAGCGAAGCATCGCATCGAAGCTGAGCGTGGCGACCGAGTTGGTCGGAGCCTGGACGGAGGTCACCACGTCGGAAAACGCATTGACCAACTCCGAATTGTTGGCCACGGCCAGATCCGTGATGAACTGATTGTAGTTCTGATACAGCCCCTGGACGGCGATGACCCGGTTCAATTCGAGGGACAACTGGTTGGTCACGGCATCGAACACCGCCTGTGAAAACGAACCGCTCATGGACGGGTCGTAGGCGAGGCCGTTCAGGTTGGACGCATAGTCGGCAAGTTCCGACGGGTTGAGGATCAGATAGGTGTCGCGAATGCTCGGATTGGTTTGCTCCGTAGCCTGCAAGCTGACCCATTGATAGGCTTGGCAGGCCTCATCCCCTGCGGAACAGGGGCCTTCAGGAACTCCGGGCGCGGCGGGGATGAGCGGCCAGGGAACCGCGGGCTGATACGCGATCTGAACGAGGCGGTAGTCCACCCCTCCCACGGTGTCCGCGGTGACCGGATCGAACCATCCCTTCGGATTCATCCGGAGCAGCACCGTGAGGCTGGTGGAGTTGGTTTGAGCCGGCGTCCACGGGCGGTCTTCGACGGTCAGCGGCACCCCGTCACTCCCGGATCCCGCGAGGCCCACCACGGCATAATATCCCCCGCCCAGGAGGTTCTCCAGGTCCCCCACGGCGCCGAACAAGGTCTGGACCCGGTTCACGATCTCCTCAAATGCCTGGAGAAACATGAATTCGGCGAAACCGGGGCAGGTGGTGGAATTGCAGTTGAAAAACGGGGTGCCCAAGGTGGCCAGACTGACCAGGACCTCGCCCCCGGCAATCTGCGCCTGGAAGGACTCCAGGTCGTCCGCAAGATCCCCCATCGCCTGCAAACTGGACTGGAGATCCGTTCCTCCGGTGGGATAGGACTGATTGAGGAGCACGACGGCCGGATTGGTCGCCACCTGGTGGATCGTGTCCCGTCGAAGCACCATCAGTTGAAATCCGCCGGAGGTTCCCGAGGCCAGCGGCGGCGCCTGGAAGGAATTGGTGCTGCCCCGGGTGCCAATGAGCATGGTATCCTGCCCGGAACCGGCGGATGTTTGAATCGTCACGAACTCGGGTTGAACCGGCATGTAGTTGCCGTTGAGGTCTTGGGCGAGCACCGCCTCAATGCTGCCGGAGGTCTGGGCGTTGGCCAGACTGCTGAGTTCGAATCCCTCGCTGCGGTTCAGGCCGCTGTTTCCGATGAGGGAATAGACGGGCGCAAACTGGAACGTTGTCCGGTCAATGAAGTCGTCCACCGTCCATCCCAGGGTGATTGAGCTGAAAATGATATAGAATCCGGTGCCCCAGGAGACGGGCACCTCGGTCGGCCCCATGGACGAAAGGACGACGAGATTGGTTGGCGACAGGCTGTCAATCGCCTGCACGAAAGCCCCCAACTCGGTCTCGTTCGTGCCATATGACACATTGGAAACCAGCGCGAGCGTCTGCCGCGACAGCGTGACCAGGTGGAATCCCGCGTTGCCACCCTGGGACAGCGGCGGCGCCACGTAACAGTTGGTTCCTACGATCAGGCTGTAATTCGTGGCTTGAGAACCGTCCCCGGTGATCACCCGGGTCTGGATCGGGACGAGGCTGGACGAAGTCCAATCCGCACCCGTTGCCGAGGAAGCGCCCGATGCACCGAAGGCTGTCGGGCCGCAGGCGATCAGGACGAAGATCAGAATCACGCGAAGCACCGCCGGCAACCCGGGGAAGGGCTCGGGAAGGCTCCGCTTCGGCAGAACGCGATGGAGGAGAGAGCCATCGCGCGATGCTTCGTCACGCCGTCTTCCGCTGTGCTGACGAATCCGATCTCCGGCCGGATTCTGAAAACTTGGAGATTCCAGGGTCTCCCTCTGGCCGGAACCGGTGCCCAAGCGTATGAACAGCATCTTGCCACAATAGCCGCAGGGCCCGTTCGTGTCTCGGAGTAAATACGTTCCGGGACTGGATTAGTTAGCCTTTGGGGAGGGCCGCAGGCCTTCTCCGCTGGGGCGAGTTTTCAACGAGCCAACATACGTCCAGGCGGCAGGGGGGAACGATGAAGTATTCGGGTCCGCCCAAACCTCAGAAAATTCCTCCACACGGACCACTGGTTACCGGCTGCTGCCCCCACAGAAGGACTCCACGGGCGATCAACTCCGCGAAGCGTCGCCCTCCTACTGATAGGCCCGCTGGATAGACGACTCTCCTGGTTCGGAGTTCCGGCTTCAGCCGGCGGGCGTTGGCCGCACCCACGCGTCCACAATCTCCACTGCGGTCCCCTCAGTAAGTGGGAACCCCTCGGCGGAACGTCATCGAATCGGATCCGGCAAGTCGTCCCGTCCTGCCCAGAGCGGAGTGCTCTCGAAGCTGATGCCAAACTGCGATTGAGGAATCGCGTCCGACAGGCTGGAGAGATACCCCCGAAGATCCGAGAAAATCTTGGTCTCGACGTGACCGTCAACGTAGGAGAAAGGGTCCCGATCCTTCTTGGGAGGCAGCACTTTGGCCGAGTAGCGGCCGTAGATGTCCGTGTTTCCGCTGTGGTGGGTGGTGCTTTCGTCAACGAACAGGACCGCCTGGGCCGGTGAAACGGTCAGGGCGGATGCCTTGACGTTGGCGATGTTTCGGGTGGCCCAACGCTGCGGAAACCAAGAAGGGTCTGCACCCAATCCGATCCATTCCACGGTCTCCATGTAAAAATAATTGGGGCTGAAGACATCGTCCGGCGCAAACCCGCTGAAGGGATTGGTCCCGCCGAATTGCCAGGTATCATCCACCTTTTTCCCGCCCGCGGCCGCTCCGGGATCCCGCCAGATTTTTTCAGATCCCTGGCCCAGGTATTTCTGAAGAGCTCCTCCGCTGCTGTCCCATACCTGGCGTCCGCCGTCCAAATCCGTGCCCGCGGGCTGCCCGTTTTTCTTCGGAGACAATCCGGAGCCTGCGTTGTTGAAGGTGGCGGCGGGAGTGACGTCCGCGTTGTCCCCCATGTACAGATTGGCCGCCAAGGCCAGTTGCCGGTGGTTATTGAGACAACTGCTCAGGTAGGCCCGGTTCTTCGCGTTCGCCAACGCCGGCAACAGCATCCCCGCCAGAATCGCAATGATCGCGATCACGACCAGCAACTCGATGAGCGTGAATCCCTGTTCCGGCGATCCCAGAGGCCTGGCCAGCCTCCCTCCGGACCGTGACGATTGGATGGTGCTCTTCCTCCCGAGTTCCACTGTTGTTGGCATGTTTTTCTCCTTCGATCCGGGGATGAGGAATACCCCGCAGTGGCATATATGCGCAATAGTGCATTTAACGAATCTGAAGAAAGGATACGCATCTCAGTTTCTTGGCCCTGACGGGGCCGCAGATCCAGCCCAAGAGCTGAGCCTCCGGCGATGCCCCGGGGCTCATGCGTCCATCGAATCGTGCGCCCTGGAGGGGCGCGGGAGGCTCTGTCCGCCCCTTCAGGGCACCGGATGTTTTGCCACGCAAAACCCGGGGCCGTGCCCATGCCAATGGGCACGGCCCCGGGCGGGAGTCTCCAGGCCTGTCTGGCGCATCCAAAAACCTGAGACGCGCCCTTTGAAAACTTCCGCCGCGGCTATTTGCGAGACTTCGGCGGGGTATCGAATCGGAACGTGCAGCAGCCCAGGTCCAGCTCCTGCTCCCCGCGGGTGAGCTTGTGGCGAAATCCATCGGCCACCCTGCACTGCACGTGGATCCCGGTCTTCTGCGCCTCCACGATTCCGGCCTCACGCAGTATCCGCAGATGCTTGGAGACGTTGTACTGGGTGGCTCCGATCCGGTCAGTCAGCTCGTTCACCGTCATGGACGCCGTCAGAAGCTCTCGGATTATTCTCCACCGGGTCTCATCAGCCAGCGCCTTGAGCATTTTGACGCAAGGTTCCGTATTCACGGTGCTCCGACGCTATTGAAGAGCGCCGGCATTTCAAGCCTTCCCCGGAGCCCTTTGGGGGAAAGGGCGCCTCGGGTTGTTTGGCAAAGGGGTTGGGATCGCAGCGGCCGGCGCGGCTGTCAGTCGGCTTCGAGCGGGCAGTACGCCGCGGGATTTCGGACGCTTCCGCCGCGGCCGGCCGGCGATCGCAGTTCGCGCCCGACTGATTTCAGCGCTTCGATCAAGGCCATCCAATCCTCGAGCCGCGACTCCCATCCGCTGCTGAACCGCAATACGCGGCCTGCCTCCAGAGGCTCATAACCCATGGCCAGCAGCACCGGGGAGGGCTTCTCCCGGCCACTCGAGCATGCGGACCCCGCGGAGGCGGCAAATCCGTGCTTGTCGAGCTTGACCAACCACCGGTGAGGCCCTTCGCAATCGGGCATCAGGGCCGCGACCGTATTCCAAAGGCGGTCCCGCCCCTGTCCGAGAATCTCGGTGCCGGGCAGTTCCTGGATCAACGCGGCCTCAAAGCGTTCCCGCCACGACCGGCGCACCGCCGCTTCCGAGTTTCGAATGGATTGCTCGCGCGACTCCAACGCCGCCACCAGCGCCAGAGCACCCGCGACGTTCTCCGTCCCGGCGCGACGGCCCTCCTCTTGAGGGCCGCCCCACAACTGCGCATGAAGGCGGCTGCGGTCCGGACATTTCAGGAATCCGATTCCCCGCGGCCCGCCAATCTTGTGAGCGCATCCGCTGACAAAATCGCAGCGCGCCCACTCGCCCGAGGGTTCCTTTCCCACCCACTGGACGGCGTCGCAGAGGAATGGCACTGACCATCTCCGGCAGAGGGTGGCGACGTGCCTCCAAGGCTGGCAGACGCCGGTGACGTTGTTGGCCGCCATTACGGCGACCAGCCCTGGAGGGCGCTGGCGCATCGCTTCCTCAAGCCAGGGAATGTCCACCAAGCCGTGGCGGTCCGCCCGAATCGTCCGGAGCCTCCCCGCGAACCCCCGGGATGCCGGCTCCGACACGCTGGGATGCTCGATCGCGGAAATCCATACCTCCGCGTCGGACGGCAGGACGGCGGCGAAATGATGGAAGACCAGGTTGTTGGATTCCGTCGCTCCCGACGTCCAGACGATCTCGGATCCCCGGCAGCCGAGCAGTCCGGCCAGCCGCTCCCGTGCGTCGGCCAACGCCCCATCGGCCCGCGCGCCCAGCCGGTGGGGACTGGACGGATTTCCGACAAACTCCTCGGCAGCCCGCAACCAGGCGTCGCGGGCCGCAGGAAGAAGCGGCGCGGTCGCATTGTGGTCAAAATAGGTCATGTCCGTTCATGCGCCTGCCGGGACGTCGCCAGAGCCCGGTGGGGATGGCCAGTGAATTTCCGGAACTCTGCGACCTGGGCGCATAGGCGCCGCCCGGCAAATGAGGGCTTGATCGAAGCCTTCCGGCTGCGGACCAATAGAGAGAGGTTTTATCTGTCCATGTCCGAGGAAGTACTCCGCTACAAGCGTTCGCACTTCGTCACGCAGTTGCCGGTCAACTGCCGGTACAGCCCGTCCCATTTCTGGCTGCGGGCGCGGCCGGACGGCGTGTGGCGGGTGGGATTCACGCGGTTTGCCACCCGCATGCTCGGCGACATCGTGGACCACGCGATCGAGAAGGAAGCGATGACGCCCGTCACGCCGGGGCAGGTGGTCGGCTGGATCGAGGGCTTCAAGGCGATTTCGGATCTCTTCTGCGTTCTCGACGGAACCTTTCTGGGCGGCAATCCGGAGCTGGCCGGCGACGTCTCCATCGTCAGTGAAGACCATTACGGCCGCGGATGGCTCTACGAGGTGAAGGGGGATCCCGATCCGCACTGTGTGGATGTCCATGCCTACCGGGATCTGCTGGACCGAACCATTGACCGCCTGCTGGAGAAACAACGCGCGGAAGCCGAACCGTCCTGAATGGCTTTCCTCCTGCAAAAGTCCATAAGGGACCTCGAAAATGCACCGCCACCTACGAACGGAAGATCGAAGCGCCGCATGACTCCTCCGCGCATCGTGTTCTGCAACTGCACCTACGCGCAGGTGCTGCCTCCCGAGGTCAAGGAGGGCGTGCTGCGCCGCCTCTGCCAATCGGGGGTTGCCTTCGATGCGGTGCCGGATCTCTGCGAGCTGTCGGCGCGGCGCGATCCGCTGCTGAAGGACATCGCGTCGGGCGGGCCGGTCCGTATCGCCGCCTGCTTTCCGCGGGCCGTGAAATGGCTTTTCGCCTCGGCGGACGCTCCGTTGCCGGTGGAAACGACGGAAGTGTTGAACATGAGGGTGCTGTCCGTGGACGAAGCCAGCGAGGGACTGGCGCGGGAGACCCTTCAGCCCAACCTACCCGCCGGGAAGGTGACCGCCGAGGATCGCCCGGCTTCATCCGCGGCCCCGGCCTGATTTCATGAACCGGACTCACGACACGGCTATGCGCGTGGTGTTCTACGCGGGGAAAGGCTCCGAACCGGCGCCGGCGGAAGACGTCTTCGCGGCGTTGCAGGCTCTGCTGGCCCGCGGTTTCCCGGTGGCCAGGGTCACCGGACTGGGCGCCCCTCCGGTGACCGCCCATTCGCGCCACGTGGTCCTGGGACGCTTTGGCGGTTCGCCTCCCGCTCCGGCCAAGGACTCTGCCGGATCCCCGGTTCGGTTCCAGGACATCACCGGGATGGACGCCGCGCAGGTCGCCGCCGCCGCCGAGACGTTTCGCGACGAGGGAGGGGGCCGTCCGGCGGCCCCGTGGAAGCCGTGGTTCCCGGTCATTGACTATGACCGATGCACCAACTGCATGCAGTGCCTCAGCTTCTGTCTCTTCGCGGTGTATGGTGTGGACGCCGGGAAACGCATCCAGGTGCAGAACCACGACCAGTGCAAAACGAACTGCCCGGCCTGCTCCCGGGTCTGCCCGGAGGCGGCCATCATGTTCCCCAAGTACAAGGCCGGCCCGATCAACGGCGACGTGGTCAGCGATGCCGACCTGAACCGGGAGAAGATGAAGATTGATATCTCGGCCCTGCTCGGCGGGGACGTCTATTCGCTGCTCCGAACCCGGAGCGAGCGGGCCAGATCCCGCTTTTCCAAGGAGCGGGATTCCGACAAGGCCCTGCTCGAACGGCAGAAATGCCTCACCAAGCTCGCCTCGATGTCGGCAGACATTCCGCCCGAGGTGCTGATGAGCCTGCCGTCCCCCGAAGAGATCGCGCGACGCGCCGGGGAAGCGGCTGCCAAGGCCCAGGCGGCGCTCGCCGGGCAGCCCGGATGATATGCTGCCCGCGCTCGCCTACCGCACCCTTCGAAGCGCCAACCTGCGGTGCGTGGGCAAGTTTGCCTGGAATTTTGGCGTGAAGGGGCTGCTGTCCGTCGAACGCTTCAAGCGCCGCCTCCGGCGCGGGGAATACTTCCCGCCGTTCCTGTACCTTTCCCTTCTGAATTCCTGCAATCTGCGGTGCCAGGGTTGCTGGGTGGATGTGGCGGCGGAGCGGACCGAACTCGACCTCGAAACGTTGAACCGGACCATCACCGAAGCCTCGAAGCACGGGAACTCGTTCTTCGGATTGCTCGGCGGCGAGCCGTTCCTGCATCCGCAGTTGTTGGACCTGCTGGCGGCCCATCCGGGCTGTTACTTCCAGATTTTCACCAACGGCCAATTGATCACCGAGAAGGTGGCGAAACGCCTCGCCCAGTTGGGCAACGCCACGCCGCTGATTTCCATCGAGGGTCTGGAGCAGACCAGCGACGAACGGCGCGGCAGCAAGGAGGTGCTCCCCCGTACCCTGCGCGGACTGGACCACTGCCTGCGCGCCGGACTCCTGACGGGCGTGGCCACCAGCGTCTGCCAGACCAATATCGAGGAACTGCTGACCGAAGCCTGGCTCCGGCGGCTCATCGAGCGCGGGGTGCACTACGTCTGGTATCACACCTACCGTCCCGTCGGCCCGAAGATGAATCCCCAACTGGCGCTCCGCCCCGACCAGTTGGTCCGCGTGCGAAAGTTCGTGGTGGAGATGCGGGCCAAGGTGCCCATCGCCATCATTGACGCCTACTATGACGACCAGGGACAGGCCCTGTGCCCGATGAGCACCGGCATCAGCCATCACATCAGTCCGCGCGGCGACGTCGAGCCGTGTCCGATCATCCAGTTTGCCACCGAGAACATCCGGGATCCCCGGGGGATCTTCGCCACGCTGCGCGATTCGGCGTTCCTCCGCGACTTCCGCCAGCTCAGTGCCCAGCAGACCCGCGGATGCGTGGTGCTGGAGCGTCCGGACCTCGTCAAGGATCTGGTCGCCAAGCACGGCGCCCGCGACACCACCCTGCGGGGCACGGCCCTGGCGGAACTGGAGGCGATGGAGCCCCGCTTCAGCCAGTGGCTGCCCGGAGAGGAGATCCCCGAGAAGCACTGGATGTACCGCCTCTCCAAGAAGTATTGGTTCTCCGATTTCGGGGCGTATCGCCACACGGCACACGACGCTCCGGCCCGGGCGCGACTCCTTCGCGACAAGCTTTCCTCCCCTTCCGCATGACCACCACCGCCCCCATCACTTTCGGCGCAAGGCCCGTGGCGGCCGCTTTTCCGCGTCTGGTTCCCCAGCAGAAATGGCGTCCCCCGAAGAAAAACATTCCCCCCACAGCGGCGGATCGCCAGCGGGTGCTCCAGGCGGTTCGCGACTACGTGGCCCGGGCGGCCCCGGTGCCCCCGCTGCCCGCTACCGAACTGCGGAGCCACGCCGTCCGCGTCGCGGAATCGCTGAAGTGCGATCCGATTTTCACCGACTACATCGGCGTGCTGCTCAACAACGAGATGTGGCGCGAGCAGCTTGCCGGCGTCCCGTTCGAGCGCCGCCTGCTGCTGCTGCCCAAGTGCCTGCGGGTCGAGGCCAAATGTCCCGCCCCTTTTGACGAATTTGGACTGCTCTGCAAGCAGTGCGGACTTTGCTCGATCCAGGATCTGACGGTGGAGGCCGAAAAGCTGGGCTACGCCGTGCTGGTGGCCGAGGGCTCGGCCATCGTGATGAGCCTCATCCAAACCGGAAAGATCGAGGCCATCGTGGGCGTGAGCTGCCTGAGCGTGCTGGAGCGGGCGTTTCCCTATATGGAGGCCGCGGCCATCCCGGGAGTGGCCATCCCGCTGCTTCAGGACGACTGCATTGACACCAATGTGGATCTCGACTGGGTCTGGGAATACATCCACCTCACGGCCGACGACCACACGCGTCGAATGGACCTGGGCCGGCTGCGCGAGGAGGTGGATTCCTGGTTCACCCCCGCCTCCCTGGACACGATCCTCGGCCCCGCCCGGGGAGACAGCGAGCAGATCGCCCGAGAATGGCTCATGCGCGCCGGAAAGCGCTGGCGGCCCTTTCTGACGGTGGCCGCCTATCAGGCGTTGTCCGATCCATCGAAGCCGTCCCTGCCGGACGATCTTCGCAAGGTCGCCGTGGCGGTCGAATGCTTCCACAAGGCCTCGCTGATCCACGACGACATCGAGGACGGCGATGCGACCCGCTATGGCGAGCGGACGCTCCACGAAGAGCACGGCATGGCGGTGGCACTGAACGCGGGAGACCTTCTCATCGGCGAAGGGTACCGGATGCTCGCGGCCTGCCAGGCCGCCGCGGAAGCGAAATCCGAAATGATCCGGGCGGCGGCCGAGGGACAGCGCGAGCTGTGTCGCGGTCAGGGCGCGGAATTGGTGTGGACCCGTTGTCCCGGGGCGCTGACACCGCTTCAGGTCATTGAAATCTTCCGGCAGAAAACCGCCCCGGCCTTTGAGGTCGCTCTCCGCCTGGGCGCCATCTACGCCGGGAAGCATGAGGATTGCGCCGAGGTCGTGGAGGCCTACAGCCGGGCTCTGGGCATCGCCTATCAGATTCGGGACGACCTCGACGATTTCCGTGAGCCGGACGGCGGCGGCGGCAGCAGCGGCGGCGACTTGACCGCGCTGCGTCCCAGCCTGCTCCTGGCCGTGGCCCGGGAACGGGCGTCGGGCGCGAGCCGGGAGATGCTGGATCAAGTCTGGCAGCGCGAGGCCGTCCTTCCGGCGGAGCGGATCGAGGCGGCGTGCCGCGAGTTGAAGGCGGACGAGCGCTGCCGCCATCTGCTGGAAAGCTATCAGGAGGAGGCCGTCCGATCGCTGGCAGAACTCGACAATCCCAACCTCAAAGGCCTGCTCCGCCGCGTCATCGGAAAGATTTTCAACGACGTCGAGATCCAGGGTTGGTGCAAGGAGCAGGAACAGCGGAATGCGTCCGCCCGGCGGGCCGAGGCGGATCCCGCTCCGGCGACGGCGTGAGCCTCCGTCTCCAGTTGCTGCAGATCGCCCGCCTGTCGCCGCGCCTGCTGGCGGATTCGACGGACCTCGTTCGCGATTTCTTCCGGAAGCAGTTCGATTCCCGGGGAGCCGCCGTGAACCGCGACGGGCAGCCGGATCTCTACTACACCATCTTCGCCCTCGCCGGCGCCCAGGCACTGAACGTCTCGCCGCCCTTGGAAATGACCCGCGGATGGCTGCGACAGTTTGGCGATGGGGAGGGATTGGACTTCGTTCATCTCGGCGCACTGGCCCGCTGCTGGGCGGCCGTTGGGAAGGACTCCATGCCCTCCGGTCTCGATAGGGCCCTGCTGCGGCGACTGGAGCCATTCCGAAAACCCGATGGAGGCTATGAAGGCCAGGCCTCGCTGGATTACGGCACAGCCTACGGCGCCTTCGTCGCCCTGGGGGCCTATCAGGACTTGGGTGGCTTGCCGCCACGCCTTCTGGATCTGGTGCGCAGTCTCAAGCACCTCGAAACACCGGACGGCGCGTGGAGCAATGCGCCCGGAATGCCCAGGGGAGCCCTCAACGCGACGGCCGGCGCGGTCACGCTCATTCGGCACCTGGGCTTCCCGGTCAACGCGTCGGTGGGCGACTGGATTCTGGCGCAAGAGCATCCGCAAGGCGGCTTCTGCGCCGTGCCCGGGGCTCCGCTTCCCGACCTCCTTTCCACGGCCACCGCGCTCCATGCCCTGGCGGCGCTCGAGCGGCGCATCCCCAGCGAACTGCACGAACGCTGCCTGGATTTCATGGACAGTTTATGGACGGCCGACGGCGGATTCCACGGGCATTGGGGAGACCACCACCTGGACGCCGAGTACACCTTCTACGGACTGCTGGCCCTGGGACACTTGAGCCTATGAACCAACGCCTGCGGCATCGGATCCGAAACGCGCTGCAGGCCGTCGTGGAAAAATTGATCCGCCAACTGGGACCGGAGGGACACTGGACGGGCGAACTCAGCAGCAGCGCCCTTTCGACCGCCACCGCGACCATCGCCCTGACCGCCATGGATCCACGGTCTCATGCAGACCTCATGGACGCCGGCCTGCAATGGCTCTCCCGGCATCAGAATCCGGACGGCGGATGGGGCGACACCGTGCGCAGCCGCAGCAACCTGAGCACCACCGCCCTGGCTTGGGCGGCCTTCGGAGCCGCAAATGCCGATGATCGTTCTGGCGCCACCGTGTCGGCCGCAGTGGATTGGCTCACGCGCTCCGCCGGCTCGATGGATCTCCTGGTGCCCGCAATCGAAGCCCGTTACGGCAAGGACCGGACCTTCAGCGTTCCCATCGTCATGACCCTGGCCTTGAGCGGACGCCTGGGCCCTCGCGGATGGCATCGGGTTCAGCCCCTGCCGTTCGAACTGGCGGCCCTGCCCCGGGGCTTCTTCGGAGCGCTGCGGCTTCCGGTGGTCAGCTATGCCCTGCCGGCCCTCATTGCCATCGGGCAGGCCATTCATCACCACGCGCCCCGTTTCAATCCGCTTCGAGATTTCACCCGCCGTCGCACGCTCCGGTTGCTCTCGACCTTGCAGCCCGAGAACGGCGGCTTCCTCGAAGCGACCCCGTTGACCAGCTTCGTCACCATGAGCCTCGCCAGCATGGGAGAGTCTCAACATCCAGTCGCCCAACGAGGGGTCGCTTTCCTCCAGGCCTCGGTGCGGCCGGACGGAAGCTGGCCCATTGACACGAATCTCGCCACCTGGGTGACCACCTTGACGATCAAGGCGCTCCGGCATTCCCACGGCTCCCTCGACTCCGCTCAACGCGCCGCCCTGAAGCAATGGCTCCTGGCCCAGCAGTATCGGGCCACCCATCCCTACACCGGCGCGGCTCCAGGCGGCTGGGCCTGGACCGACCTGCCCGGGGGCGTGCCCGATGCCGACGACACCGCGGGCGCCCTGCTGGCCTTGCATCATCTTTGCCAACCACAGAGCCCCCCCGACCCAGCCCTGATCGCGGTGGCCATGAATGGGATCCGTTGGCTGCTGGACCTTCAAAATGCCGACGGCGGAATTCCCACGTTCTGCCGCGGATGGGGCGCGCTTCCCTTTGACCGCAGCGCCCCCGAACTGACCGCGCATGCCCTCCGGGCGTGGCAGGCGTGGCAGCCCCATCTGCCGGACACCCTGCAGCGGCGGGTACACCGCGCGACCGGCCGGGCCATTCGGTTTCTGGAGCGGAGCCAGGAGAAGGATGGTTCCTGGATTCCGCTGTGGTTTGGCAATGAGAACACGGTGGGCGAGATCAATCCGGTCTATGGCACCGCCCAGGTCCTGCTGGGCCTCCAAAGTCTAGGCATCCACGGGACCCATCCCGTCGCCACCGCATTGCGTGACCGGGGTACGCGGTTCCTCGCCGCCCAACAGAATGCCGACGGCGGGTGGGGAGGCGGCGCGGGTGCGGGGTCCACCATCGAGGAAACCGCCCTGGCCCTCGACGCGCTTGCAGGCGAACCGGCGGCGGACCCGATTCTGGAGCGGGGCGCCGAATGGCTGGTCCGGTCCCTGGAATCGCCCGGGGAAATCGTTCCCTCGCCCATCGGACTCTACTTCGCCCGCCTCTGGTACTTCGAGCGCCTGTACCCGCTCCTCTTCTCCTGCAGCGCCCTGGGGCGGCTGGATTCAGCTTTGGGATAAATCGAAACGGCCCTTCGTCACGAACCACACCCTTTGTCAGTGGGTGCGACGCTGCTTCGTGCGCGAGGAAATCCGCATACTCCGCTCACGGCGCCCCGGGATTCACGGGGTGGAGGCAGGACGGTGTTTGCACGATCAAGTTCTTCGCTACAGCCGACGTTCGGGAACTGGCCAAGGACCGGGTCTGGCTAGCTTATCGCATGGGTCAAGCCTTGCCCCCAAAGGTGCAGTAGTCATCGAGGTCCAAGAGGTCGAACCAGGTGTTGATATCCTCGCGTGCCGCGCTGAACCGCCTCACGCTGTCCGCAAACTCGGTCAGGGTCTCATGATCACTGTCCGGCGTACGGCACGAATGGTATCCGCTCCAGGCGGCGATCTCCCAGGGCAGGCGCGGATGCTTTGCGTTGGCTTGGATCCAGGCAAGGAGTTCCCCATCCCCGCCTCCGTTCGAAACCTCGTGGGCCAGCGATTCGTGGTTGAGGCCGACAAAGTGGAAGAAGTGCCGATCCATGCCCTGACCATTGTAGCGGTATTCCCCAAGGCGGCCGGCAAGCGAGGCCCGGGCCTTGTCGAGGATGCGGGGCAGCAGGACGTATCCGCCGAGCCGGACACGCGGGCTGCGCGGCGGGCGCCGGGTAAGGTCGGGGGCTTCGAAAGCAGTGCTCATGGAGTGGAAGAAGCGGTTGGGAGCGGGACGGACATCGGCCTCAGCGCAGACCGCCCGTAACATAGAGCGATTCCCCGGTGATCCAGGAGGCCTCGTCCGAGGCAAAGAACACCACCGCGTGAGCAATGTCCTCGGGCCGGCCGATGCGTCCGAGCGGGGTCTGGGCCTCGATGGCCTTGCGCAGGTCGCTGGCGGCGATCCCCGTGGCGTGCAACCCTTCGGTCTCGATCATTCCCGGATTCACCGCATTGACGCGGATTCTGCGCCCGCCGAGTTCCTTGGATAGGGATCGTGTGACGGCGTCCACCGAGGCCTTCGTGGCGCTGTAAACCGACGCATTGGATGCCGCGAAGGTGCCGCTGACGAGGGAACTGATGTTGACGACACTGCCGCCTTCGGGACCGAAGTATTTGACCGCTTCCTGGGTGGCCAGGATCAGCCCAAGAACATTCAGATCGAACTGCTTGTGGAAATGGTCGGGGGTGACGCTCTCCAGCGGCGAAAACTCGTAGATGCCGGCGTTGTTCACCAGGACATCCAGCCGGCCGAAGGCGGTCTTCGCCTCGGTGAACAGCCGTTCGATGTCGGCTTTCTTGGAGACATCGCCCTGCACGGCGACGGCCCGTCCGGCGGCGCCGGTGATTTCGGCAACGACTTTATCCGCGCCGGACTTGCTCGAGGCGTAGTTGACGACGACGGCCGCCCCCGCCGCCGCCAGATGCCTGGCGACCGAGGCGCCGATTCCTTTGGAGGCGCCGGTGACGACCGCGACTTTGCCGGCGAGTTTGCGATGAGTGCTCATGGAGTTGTTCTTTCTCAGGGATTTCTTTGCGAGGCCGCCTATGACTGTTACCAAAATAGTAACAGTTTAAGGCAAAAATTCATTTCCGGGACATATCGAGCAGCAATTGCGCGAGGGTCACCTGGGCGAGCGCCGCATCCGTGGCCCCCTGGATTCTGTCCAGCGCCTTCTCCAGCGCCGCTTTGATGTGGCAGCTCACGGCACAGGCCTGCTGCTTGGGGTAGGCATGGATGGCGAACACCTTGGGCGCGTCCACCGCCCGATGAATGTCCCGCAGCGTGATGCGCTTCGGGTCCCTGGCCAGCCGGCACTTGCCGCCTTTGCCGGTGGTCGTCTCCACCAAGCCGGCCTTGGACAGTTTTGCCAGGATCCGGCGCACGAAACTGGGGCTCGTGTTCACGCTCCTCGCCAGTTGCGCCGACGTGGTGTCCAGCGCTCTCCGATGAGCCAGCCCGGCCATCAGGTGAACCGCAATCGCGAACTGCGTGTTGAGCGCCATTTCTGTGACTATTTTAGTAACAGTATCGGTGGGCGCAAGTTTTTCAGAAGTGATTCGTCCCTGGTCACTGGTCCCTCGTCTCTCGTCTCTCGCCCCTCCCCTTTCATCGTTCCCCTTTGCCTATGAGGGGTCCGCGGCCCCTCGCCGTGGTATCCTCCCTCTGCAGCTTTTGCGCCCTTTGGGTGAGGCACCGGGCCCTCAGCACCGCCGCGGGCCGTCCGCTATGTTCACATAGGCGGGTGGGATGTTGGCCCAGACGGTGGCGCTGGGCCGGACTCGTTCGAAGCGTTCCAGCAGGAGACGGCGCGTCGTGACCACGCGCCCCAGGGAGCGGCTGTGGACATAGTGAAAGGTGACCAATCGGGCGCCCGGTGCCAGGAACGGCACCAAGGCATCGAGAACCGCCACCTGGCGGGATTCGCTCCACAGGGCCCAGGGAAGCCCGCTGACAATCCGGTCAATCCGGGTGATCCCCAGCTCCGGCGCGAGCCGTGGGAGGTCCTCCACCGGCGCGGCCGCCACCTGGACGCCCGGGAAGGACCGGCGCAAACCTTCCGCCATCTCGGCAGACAGCTCAAAAGCCGTGAGAAAATTTCCGGGGTGCCGCGCCACCAGTTCCCGGGTGAAGGACCCGTTGCCGGCGCCCAGTTCCACCACCACGTGACCGGGTTCCACCCCGGCCTCGTCCACCATCACCCGGGCCAGGTGGCGGCTGGAGGGCGCGATGGCCCCAATTTGGGACGGGCGGCGCGCGAAATGGCGGAGGAACTGCCATATGCCCGCCCATCCGTGGCGCGGTCGGCCGGAATCTTCCTGTCGGTTGGGAACCATGCCGAATTCAGCCGATGCCGTTTGTCCCGGATCGGTTCACCGCGGAGCACACCCCCCGCCAGGCGCGGATCAAGTCCCGCCTCGGTGTCATGTTCAAAGGATGACGCAAGGTTTCGGCGTGCATGTTTACAGGATGAAATGGGGCGGAGGCTCCCGCAGCAACGTCTTTTCTCGCAATGAGAGTGAGAGGGCGCCGCCGAGTGGGACTTCAGATTCGGCCGTGGCAAAAGCGTCCGGACAGTGCCCCCGACGCCTCTCCACGCGCCCATCCCAGGCGTTGCGAAGCACCGCACTCTTCAGAAAGGGCATCAAAGCGGGCGGCGCGGGCGGCGGGCGGCGCCGCGGGACTCTTGGGCAAAGGCCAGGGCCAGGGCCAGGGCGTCCGCGACGTCGGCTTCCGGGGCTTCGGGCAACGCCAGCATGCGCTGCACCATCTTTGCCACGGCCATCTTCTGCGCGGCGCCAAATCCGACGATCGCGAGCTTCACCTTCCTCGGGGCGATCTCAAACACCGGCAGGCCCGCCTCGGCCATCATGCTCAATGCCGCGCCACGGGCCTCTCCCAGGGTGATCGCCGTCTTCAGGTTCTGCGCAAAGAAGAGCCCCTCGACCACGCAAAGATCGGGTTGCGTCTCTCGCAACACCTCGCGCGCCACCGCGGCGATGCGGCCCAGACACCGCGACCGGGACCACGACCGCGGACACCGGACCGTCTGCTGGAGAATCGCCACGGGCTGCGGCCCCCCGAACTCCACCACGCCCAGCCCGGTGCCGCGCAGGGAGGGATCCAGCCCCAGAATGCGCCGAAACGCGGGAACCGCGGGCGAGACGGAGGACTCCCCGGACGCCGGCCGGCGGCGGCCCGCCAGGCGATCCTGAAGACTGGCAAAGTCTTTGGGGGAGATACCCACAATCGCGTTTCGTGAAATCAGGCGCTTTCTCCCGAAAGGGGGTCAAGCGCCGTTCCAAATTGGCCGCTGGAAAGCCGAGCTTTGCGAGTCCCTCGAGGGATGCGTGAGATCGCGTTCCACCCGCGATCCACTTCGAATCCGCTGCGTTTGTGGACGAACGACAGGGAGCGTAGGGAACTAGGCTTCCGGCGTTCCCCGCAACAACTCCACACGCACATCGGGGAAAGTCAGGGACTCGCGAAGCTCGTTCCTTCCGGAATTGGTAGGAGCGCGGCTGCCCATCCATTGCGTTCTTTGTGGCCTTTGGGTGAGCCCGGGATCAGAGCGGGCGGGCGGTTCCTACAGCTTCGACCATGACAGCGCAGTGTTTGTAGCTCGGTTGGCGGGAGTGGGGATCGAAGCTGGGATAGGTGAGGCGGTTCACGCCGTCATAGTGCATGGGAACAAACACCTGACCGGGGGCGATGGTGGGGGTGATGAAGGCGGAGGCTTCGAGGGATCCGCGGCGGGAACGGATCCGGACCGGTTGCCCGGGCCTCAGTCCCAGACGCCGGGCATCCGCCGGATGGATCTCCACGTAGCATTCCGCAGGATAGAGCAACTGGAGCACGCGTGATTTGCCGGTGCGCGTATTGGTGTGCCATTGCGCAGACGTGCCGCGTCCGGTCAGCAGGACCCACGGATATTCCGCGTCCACCGGCTCGTCCACCTCCCGAGGCGCTTCGAACACAAACCTCGCCCGGCCGTCCACTGTGTAGAACCGGCCGTCCTCGAACAGGCGGCGTTCCGTGGCCTGGGAGGAGGCGCCGGAGGCACCCATCCCCGGCGTGGCGGCGTCTGCCAAAGCGTCCGGTGTCCCGTGGCATAAGCCGATTTCCGGCGACGGAACACCCGCCGGGCATGGGCATGGCCATTGGATTCCGCCCGATTCATCCAGGTGGCGAAAGTCGCGGATGCCGGTGATGTCGCAGGGTTGGCCGGCGCTGAGGCGTTTGAGGATCTGGAAGGCGGCTTCGGGATCCCGCCAGGCCTCGAACATGGGGCCGCAGCCCCAGGCGCGGGCGATCAGTTGAAAGATGGCAAAGTCGCTCAAGGCCTCGCCGGGCGCGCGGCGAACCCGCTTCACCAGGCCGATGCGGCGTTCGGAATTGATGAACGTGCCCTCCTTCTCCCCCCAACCGGCCGCCGGCAGCACCAGATGCGCGGACCGCGCAGTGTCCGTGGTGGCGTAAAGGTCCTGCACCACGAGGAAGTCCAGCCGCGCGGCCAGTTCCTGAAATCGGCCGTGCCGTATCCACGAGTGGGCGGGATTGGTGCCGATAACCCACAGGCCGCGGATGGCGCCGGATTCCATGCCGTCCACGATCTGGTCGTAGGCCCAGGAGTTTTCCGAAGGGATGCGATCCGCCGGGATCCCCAGCAGGTCCGCCACCGCCGACCGATCGGCCGCGCTCGCAAAGCTGCGTCCGCCCAGGAGCGAGGTGGCATTGGCATACAGCCGGGATCCCATCGCGTTGCACTGGCCGGTGATGCTGTTCGCCCCGGTGCCGGGGCGTCCGATGCTGCCGGTCATCAGGGCTAGGTTGATGAGGGCCTGGGCGGTTCGCGTGGATTCATGCCCCTGGTTCACCCCCATGGTCCACCAGAAGCTGACCCGGCGTCCGCGCGCGATGAGATCCACGCAGCGGTCAAAGTCCTCCCGCCGCAGACACGCCGCCGCGCAGGCCCGCTCGGGGGTGAACTCCTGGACGAAGGCGGCGAACTCCGCGAAGCCGCGCGTATGGGCGGACACGAACTCGTGATCCACGGCATCCCGCGCGATCAGGGCGTGGGCGAGACCGTACAGCAGGGGGAGATCGGACTTCGGCGCCAGCGGCAGGTACAGGGTGGCGTTGACCGCCGTCTCGGTGCGGCGGGGATCGAGCACGACGATGGCCGGCTGGTGCGGATTCCGCAGCACGCGCTGCCATAGAATGGGGTGGGCGATGCAGGGATTGGAACCGACGAAGACCAGGACATCCGACTCCTCGAAGTCGGCATAGGTATAGGGCGGCGCATCGAATCCGAACGATTCCTTGTACGCCACATGCGCGGTGGCCATGCACTGGCGGGTGTTGGAGTCGCAGTGCAACCCGCCCATGCCGAACTTGAACAGAGCCCCCAGCAACGCCATCTCCTCGGTGCAGATTTGTCCCGTGCTGAGGAAGGCGATGGCCTGCGATCCGTGACGGGACTGGATGCTTTTAAACCGGGCGGTGAATTCGCGCAGGGCGCGTTCCCAGGACACCGGTTTTAGCCCGCCCGTGACAGGGTCCCGCAGCAGCGGCGCGGTGGCGCGGTCGGGGGCATCCAGTGGCGCCAGCGCCTCCCAACCCTTGGGACAGGCCATGCCCAGGTTGACCGGATAGGCGGGATCCGGCGTGAGGTTGACCGCCTCGCCGTCGCGGAGGTGAACGTTGAGTCCGCATCCGGTGGAGCAGAATCCACAGACCATGCTGGTGGTCGCCGACGGCGCCCGTCCCGCCGGAACCTGTCCCAACCCAAAGCCACCGGGCGTCCGGACCAGTTCCGACGTCAGCGGACCGGTCCATTGGCGCAGCCAGGTGTTTTTTTTGGGGGTGGTCATTGGTTCGGAGAGGGGGAGGGTCTGGGGTCTGGGGTCTGGGGTCTGGGGAGGGGAGTTGAGACACGGATTGCACGGATTGACACGGATAGGGGGACAGGGAGGATTGGGGCGGGGATCTGGGGTTGAGGGGAGCCGCTCACTTCATCCGTCATCCCTCATCCTTCATCCTTTCTACACGGGGTGTCCGGGCATTTTGTCGGGGGATACGGAGGTGAAGAAGAGGGCGCGTTCGCTGAGTTCGGCGAGGAACAGGATCGGGAGGACAGCCAGGGACCATTCGGACGACAACGCGGCGGTGCCCACTCCCAAGGGCAGGAGCAATCCGCCGAGGAACCCGAGGAGCAGGCGGATGGCGAGCAGGGGACGCAGCGGACCCTGCTGAAGGACGGCGGTGCGGCGCAGCGCGGTCCAGTGGTCGGCGTCGGAATCGGCGTGTTTCAGCACCGCGACTTCGAAGGCCATCTTGACGGCGGTCGCCACCGCCAGCAGGACGGCGGCTCCGGAATCCGGTCGAAGCACCCACGCCACGGCCAGGGCCAGGATCAGAGCGGTTCCTGCGAACCGGGGCGCCGTGGAGCGAAAGGACCAAAAGACGCGGCCGGTGTCGGCATAGACCATGATTTGCGCGCCCACCGCCAGTAGCGAGAGGATCGCCAGCGACCCCGGCAACAGGATCGGGGAAACGGCATTCAGCCGGGCCGGCAGCGGGCCAATGACCCCGGCAACCGCGGGCGGCAACCACGGCGAGGTCGCGGTGAGCCACAAGACGGCGAGGCCACCCGCGCCGGCGGCCGCGCCGAGAATCATGGCTTCCCGGCTGAGCCAGCTCCGGCGCCACCCGAGAAAAACGCGCCAGGCCTTTCGGGGTTGTCCGAGGTGAAACGCGCTGGCGGCGAGTCCTGCCAGCAGGAGCCCCCAAGAGAACAGGGCGCCTCCCGCGCTGGAGCGGAGGATCGAGAGGGAAGGATCCGGCGCGCACCACGCCGCGGCCACAAGTCCGCCCAGGCCGGCTTGGGTGAGCACGAGCATCCACACCAAGGGCGCATGCAACGGCGCGGGATGCGGCTGCGCATGATCGGCAGCCCGCAGCGAGGCCTCGGGATGACGCGTGCGGTACTGCGTGGTGGGAATGGAAAGGGCCGGCGACGGCGCGTCGGGAAGCCACGGTTCGGCTCCCGCATCCGACGTTGCCGTCGGAGCCGCCGGTTTCCCAAGACGGCTTCGCAGGTCGGCGGGACGCACCAGCGTGATCCGGATGGCTTCATTGGGACAGGCCTGCACGCAGGCCGGCGCCTCGCCCTCAGCCAACCGCCCGTGGCACATGTCGCACTTGCGCACGATGCCGCGGCTCGCGGAGTAACGGGGCACTTCGTAGGGACATTTGAGAATGCAATAGCTGCATCCGATGCACTGATCGTCGAGATGCCGGACGATGCCCGTCAGCGGGTCCTTGTCATAGGCCAGCACCGGACACCCATGCATGCAGGCCGGTTCCACGCAATGATGGCAGGCCGTGGTGACGGTCTGTTGCAGCGGGATCACCCGGTTGCCCGGACGGCCGATCCAGGGAGTCCGCGCGAGGGCGCCCGCCTCGCGTCCGCGGCTGTCGTCGAGCGGGACGATTCTCTCGCCGACCAGGAATCCGACGCTCCGCCAGGATTCCCCCTCGTCGAGGCCGTTCAGGGAGTGGCAGGCGGTGACGCAGCCCTTGCATCCGGAACAACGGTCCAGATCCACCTCGAATCCATACTGCTCGCCCGGGCGCGGCGCGGTCAGCGGGATCAGGCTTCGATAGTGGGACGCCAGCGCCGGACCCACATGCGATTCGTGGCGGCGGGAGAACCGTTCCACCGCAGTCAGCTCGCGCTGCTCCATGAGGAGCGCATCCACGAACGTGCCCAGATCTCCGCCGCCATCCGATCCCTCCGGCTCGGGTGGCACCGGTGCCGGCGGACGGACGGATTCGGGAGCGACGGTCATGCGCGCGCGGCGGTTCAAGCGTCCTCGCCAAGCACTTCCTGGAGCCGGCGCAGGTCGTGGCGGGTGGTGAAGCTCTGGAAGGATTCCCCGGGGGCGCGGTATTTGAGGTAATTCCGGAGCATGCGTTCCAGGGTCGGCTTCAACTGGCCCACGCTGACGCCGGTGAAGATCTGGCGTCCCACGGCCTGCCGGTCGCCAAAGCCCCCGCCCACGAAGACGTGGTATCCCTCGACCGTCTCCCCCGACACCTTGACCTTGGCGCCCAGCAGTCCGATGTCGCCCATGTAGTGCTGGGCGCAGGAGTTCGGACAGCCGGTCAGGTGGATATTGACCGGCTGGTCGAGCTGGATTCGGCGGTCCAGCCAGTGCATCAGGTCCAGGGCGTGTCCCTTGGTGTTGGCGCTCGCGAACTTGCAGTAACTGTTGCCGGTGCAGGCGACGAACCCGCTCTTGAGATTCGACTGCCGCCAGTCGAATCCGAGCTTCAACAGCGCCTTTTTCACGGTCTCGACATAGGCGTCGGGCACGTTGGGCAGGATGAAGTTCTGCCACACCGTGAGTCGCACCTCGCCGCTCCCATAGAGATCGGCGATCTCGGCCAGCCGCCGCATCTGCTTCGCGGTGATCTGCCCGACCGGGACCGCGGCGCCGATCCAGTTCCGTCCGTCCTGCTTCTGCCGATAGACCCCGACGTGCGGGTGGGCGGGGGGCGGCATCGGATTCGGAGCGGGATCCGTCATCCACTGCGCGCCGGCGGGAATCCGCAGCAGGGCGCGGCCGAGGAGCTTCTCCGTTTCGGCGAGGTATTGATCCAGCGTCCAGGTATCGAGCAGGTGCTTCAGCCGGGCCTTCTTCCGGTCGCCGCGGTTGCCGTGCGCCAGGTACACGCGAAGCAGCGCGGCGGTGACGTCCAGGATCTCCTCCGGACGGATCAACACGCCGAGGTCGCGGGCGAAGGCCTTGTGTCCCGTGGCGCCCCCGAGAGCACATCGAAAGTACACGCCCTCGGGCACCTGGTCGGTCACGCACACGCCGGCGCGCGATCCGGACGCCAGCGCCTGGGCGGCGACCCGCACCGCCTTGAAGCCCACGTCATTGGTGTCCTCGACCGTCGGGATCCGTCCGCCGCCGTGAAAGGCGATGTTGAACTTCCGCGGCAGGTCGTAGAACTCGCGATGGTTGAGGATCAACTGTCCGAGCGCCTGGGCGATCGGCAGGGTTTCGATCCACTCGTCGGGATCCACACCGCTGGTCGGATCGCAGGTAAGGTTGCGGATGTTGTCCGCCCCGGAACCCCGCGTGTGCAGCCCGATGGCCTGGATGCGGCGGACAAACTCCACGGTGTCCTTGGGCTGGATGAGCCGGAGCTGGAGGTTGGCGCGGGTGGTGATCTGCACGTAGCCCGTGGTGAGCTGGTCGGCGATGGCCGCCAGTTCGCGGAGTTGGAAGCTATGCAACTGTCCGCCCGGAATGCGAAGCCGCGCCATGAACGCCTCCTGGTTGGGCGTGAGGTAGAACAACCCCTGCCACTTGAAGCGGAAAGTGTTCTCCTTGTCCGGCGCCTGGTTGGCCGCCGCGTGCTGGAGCAGGAGCGGATAGGCGTCGAGCGGATGCAGCTCGCGCTTGATGCGTTCCTCGGGGATCAGCTCGTCGGGCGGCGGCGCGGCGGGCGCGGCGGCCGGGTTGGGCAGTACGTCGCCAAACGTGAAGCCGCGATTGCGCAGGCCGGCAAAGAGACCGTCCAGATAGGCGGTCTGCTCGCCGGTAAGGGGTGTTCCAGCAATGGCGCGAATCATATCAGTACACGTCCCGTTGGTATCGCTTGGCCGATTTGAGCGCGGCGACGTATTCGGCGGCCTGGTCCTGGGTGCGGCCCCCGGCGGATTCGATGACCGCATGCAGAGCGGCATCCACATCCTTCGCCATCCGCTTGGCATCGCCGCAGACGTACAGATGCGCACCCGCCTCCAGCCAGGACCAGAGTTCGGACGCCTGCTGCAGCATCCGGTGCTGCACGTAGATCTTCTCCGCCTGGTCGCGGCTGAAGGCGAGGTCGAGCCGGGTCAGAAGTCCGTCGCCGGCCCAGGCGGCCAGCTCGGACTCGTAGAGGAAGTCGCCAGCGCGGCGCTGGTCGCCGAAGAAGAGCCAGTTCCTTCCCGGCGCCCCCGTGGCACGCCGGTCTTCAAGGAACGCGCGGAAGGGGGCAATGCCAGTGCCAGGCCCGATCATGATCACCGGCGTGGAGCCGTCCGATGGAAGCCGAAACCCGTGCGAGGTCTGGACGAACACCGGCACCGGCATTTCCGCTGTCACACGATCGGCCAGCCAGGTGGAGCACACGCCCTTGCGGCAGCGTCCGTGCGCCTCGTAACGCACCGCCGCCACGGTCAGGTGGACTTCGCCCGGATGCGCCCGAAGCGAGGACGAAATGGAATACAGGCGCGGGGAAAGGCGCCGGAGGACGGCCATCCACTCCGCGGGGGACAGCCGCCCGCCGCCCGCCGCGCGGACCGCGTCCAGCACGTCGCGTCCGCGCAGCCAGGCTTCGAGGTCGGTCTTCCGCTCGGGCGCGAGCAGCGGCGCAAACGCCGCGCCCGCATCCCGCGCCGCCAACTCCCTCAACAGCGCCGGCGGGGGAGCGGTGATCACGCAGGACCGCAGCAGCGCTTCCTGGAAGGGCAGGGGCTGCCCTTCGGAAACCGTCACTGGTTCGTCCCCGGTGCAGCCCATCGCCGCCAGAAGTTCTTCGACGAGCACCGGGCAGTTCATCGGCTGGACGCCGAGCGCATCGCCCGCCTCGTAGCGGATTTCGGAGCCGTCGAGAGCGATTTCGAAGTGGCGGGTGTCCTTCTCCGACCACGGAGCATTCAGCCGGCGGTTGGTCTTCAGCCGGGCGGGAAACGGGCGGGCGCGGGTGCCAACGGCGGCGGGTGCTCCATTTGCGGGAGAAGACTCCGGCGACTTCGGTGCAACGGCTGCTGGCGGCGGTGGCGTGGCCGCGCCTTCGATGGCGGGCCAGAGCGCCTGGGTCCAGGCCGCTGCCGCGGCCTCGTACTCCACGTCGCACTCGCCCCGCGGGGCGAGACGCCGGGCGCCCAGCTCGGCGAGCCGTTCGTCGAACTTTCGCGCCGCGCCGCAGAAATCCGCGTAGTTGCGGTCGCCGAGCCCCAGGACGGCGTACGCGATGCGATCCAGACGGGGCGCGGAGGCGTCGGCAAGCTGGGTCCAGAAGCCCGCCGCATTGTCCGGCGGATCGCCATCGCCCCAGGTGCTGGTGACGATGATGCAGGGGATGTCCCCGGACAGGCGGGACGGCGACAGCGCGTTCAGTTCCTTCACGTCGGCAGAAAAGCCGTGCTGCCCTGCCTCCTTCGCCAATCGCTTCGCGAGACCCTGGGCGGAGCCGGTCTGCGAACCGTACGCCACCAGCAGGGGACGTTTCGCGGGGGCGGCGGCGAGGGGAGCCGCCGCTGCGGACGTCACCGGTGTGTGCGAAAAGAGCCCGGCGAGAAAGCCGTTGATCCAGGCCCGCTGCTCGGGAGTGAACGGCGCGTTCTCTGGCAGACAGGGAACAGGCGCCCCGGGCGCCTGGGGATGGGTTTCGGTTTTCAAGGATTCAGGCAGCAAGGGTCCGGTCGCCAGGCACAGCGGAAGGGCGGCGATGGGCGTGGATCTCGAGAAACTCGATGAGCCGGCGGCGGAGCGGCTCGTAGTCCGGATGCTCCATGACGGCGCGGCGGTCGCGGGGCCGGGGGAAGTGCACCGGGACGATGTCGCCCACTTCGGCGGCCGGTCCGTCGGTCATGCAGACGATTCGGTCGCTGAGGTACAGCGCCTCATCCACGTCATGGGTGACCATGAGCGTGGTGATGCGGTTCTTGCGCCACAGATCCAGCAGCACGGCCTGGAGCTCGTAGCGGGTCAGGGTGTCGAGCATGCCGAACGGTTCGTCGAGCAACAGCATCCGAGGGCGAAGGGCGAAGGCCCGGGCGATGCCGACGCGCTGGCGCATGCCCTGGCTCAATTCGGCCGGACGCCGGTGCATGGCGTCGGCCAGGCCCACCACGGTCAGGTAGTACTCCGCGATCTGCTCCTGCTCGTAGCGCGGCGCGGTGAAGAACACTTGGTGAACCCCCAGCATCACGTTCTCGAAGGCGGTCATCCAGGGCAGCAGGGAGGGCGACTGGAACACCATGCCGCGGTCCGGGCCGGGCCCCGCGACCTCGCGTCCGGCCAGGACCAGCCCGCCGCCGGTGATCTGGCTGAGCCCAGCCACCATGGACAGGACCGTGGATTTCCCGCAGCCGGAGTGCCCGATCAGCGTGACAAATTCGCCCTCGGCGAGCGTGAGGTTGAAGTTGCGCACGATCACCCGCTCTCCCTGCGGCGTGGGATAGATCTTGGTGAGGTTGAACAGCTCGGCGTAGGCGCTCATGGGGAAAGGGGTCAGTTCGAATCGGGTTCGACGGACACGGCCACGCTCTGGCGTTCACGCCGGCGGCGGGGACCGGACCGCGGGGTCCAGGTGCGGGGAAGGCTCAGATCCTCCGGCTCGAGATCGGGAAGCACGAGCTCGCGGGTCACGGTCGTGGTGGGGCGCGCGCCGAGGGACAACAGGGATTCGATCACCTCGCGCCGGAGCTTCCGGAACTCCGGCGACTCCTGGAGGAGCCGGCGATCGCGCGGATGCGGCAGCGTCACCGGGAGGGAGGGGCCCAGCGTGGCCCGGGGACCGCGCGTCAGCGGGATCACGCGGTCGGCGAGCAGCAGGGCTTCATCCGGATCGTTGGTGATGAGGACCACCGTGCGACGCTGCTCGCGCCGGATCCGCGCGATCTCGTCCTGAAGCGTGGCGCGGGTCAGGGCATCGAGGGCGCTGAAGGGCTCGTCGAGCAGCAGCACGCGCGGGTCCATGGCCAGCGTGCGGGCCACGCTCACCCGCTGGCGCATGCCGCCGGACAGCTCGGCCGGACGCCGGTCGCGCGCGGCGGAAAGGTTCACCATCGCCACGTGGCGGTCCACGCAGGCGGCCCGTTCGGCGGCCGGCCAGTCCGGATGCAGCGAATCCACCGCCAGGGCCACATTCTCCCGGACCGTCAGCCAGGGCAGCAGGCTGTAGTTTTGGAAGACCAGGCCCCGTTCGGGTCCGGGCCCGGCGATGGGGCGCCCCTCAAACCGCGCCTCGCCGGCATCGGGGCTCAGCAGCCCGGCCAGGATCGAGACCAGCGTGGTCTTCCCGGAACCGCTGTACCCAATGATCGCGACGAACTCGCCCTCCTCTACGGACAGGTGGACATCGTGCAGCACATGAAGGTTCCCGAAGCGCTTCGAGACACCGGCTAATTCAAGCAAAGGCATGGAGGCATCCCTGGCGTTCATGGCGTGAGCGTGAGCGTGATCCTCAGGCGGATTTGAAGCGTCGTTCGACGAGGCTCATGAGGCGGTCGAGCACGAAGCCCACGAGGCCGATGGTGAGGATGCAGAGGATGATCTGCTCGTAGATGAGGGCGTTGTATTGCTGCCACAGGAACCCGCCGACGCCGGGGCGGCCGGTGAGCATCTCCGCCGCCACGATCACCAGCCACGCAATGCCCAGGCTGAGGCGGAATCCGGTGAACATGTACGGCAGGGTCGCCGGAATCATGACGCGGGTGAGCGTCTTCCACCGCGACAGCTTCAGCACCCGCGCGACGTTGAGGTAATCCTGCGGAATGGCCCGCACGCCGACCGCCGTATTGAGAACGGTCGGCCACATGGCGCAGAGGGCGATGGTGAACAGGGCGGCCAGTTCGCTCACGTTCGCGCCCTTCCAGCTTCCGAACAGAATCATGCCCAGCGGCAGCCACGCGAGCGGCGATACCGGACGCAGCACCTGGATGAGCGGATCGAAGGCCTTAGAGAACGGGGCGGACAGCCCGAGGAGGAATCCCAGCGGCGTGCCGATCGCCAGGGCGATGGCGTATCCCTTGGCCACCAGCACCAGCGACAGCCAGGTGAACCGCAGGATGCCCTGGTCCAGCTCGCCGCGCTTGGCGAACGGCTCCAGGATGTAGGGCTTGCTGGCCTCCCAGGTACGCGTGGGATTGGGAAGTTCCTTCGCCCAGGTGGCGCTGGAGAGATACCAGAGCAGGACGACGAAGGCCGCGCCCAGCAAGGGAAGGACGATCCAGTCCACTCGGGCAAATCCGCGGGAGAGCCGCGACGCGGCCGGACGGGGCTTGGGGGGCTCGGTGGCCGCGGTGGCCGCGGCTACGGGAAGGCTGCTGGAGGTCAGGGGATCCGGAGTCATGGCATTCATCCTTTCAGGGCGTTCACCTCGAAGCTGGTGGCGTAGGCCTCGGGTTGGGCGGGATCGAAGGTCTTGCCGTCGAACAGGGTTTCGGGACGGTCGTCGCGGCCGCCGTGGGATACGCCCAGGTCCTTGACGGCGTCCTCGTAGAGGTCGGGACGAAACACCGCCGCCGCCACGCCTTCGTAGTCGGGGGCGCCCGTCACCATGCCCCAACGGCGGAACTGGCTGAGCCACCACTTGGCGTACTTGGGCTGCGGATAGTTGCAGTTTCGCGCGCTGAAGATCATCGGGTGGTCATCCTGAAACTGGCGTCCGTCGCCCATGTCGTAGGTCCCGCCGAGACGTCCGAGGATGATCTCCTTGGGGCAGTTGATGTAGGCCGGCCGACTGACGATCTCGCATTGCTCGGCGCGGTTCGCCGGGTCGTCGAGCCACACGCTCGCCTCGTGCAGGCCGCGCAGGATGGCCCGCACGGTCCGGGGGTTCTTCTCCGCGAATTCGGCGGAGAACGCGCAGACCTTTTCCGGATGATCGGGCCAGATCTTCTGAGTGGTGATGCTGGTGAATCCGATGCCGTCGGCCACCGCGCGCGCATTCCACGGCTCGCCCACGCAATAGCCGTCCATCTTGCCGATCTTCATGTTGGCCACCATCTGCGGCGGCGGGATGGTGAGCAGCGAGACGTCCCGGTCGGGATGAATCCCGCCCGCACCGAGGTAGTATCGCAGCCACATCGCATGCGTGCCGGGCGGAAAGGTCATGGCGAAGGACATCGGGGACCCCGCCGCCCGGGCCTTGTCGGCCAGCGGCTTCAGGGCCTTCGGATCGTCGGACACCACCCCTTTGAGATCGGCCTTGAGCGTGATGGCCTGGCCGTTCCGGTTGACCAGCCAGGGAACGATCATGGGTTTCTTCGGCGAACCGAGCAGTCCCATCGTGGACGCCAGGGGCATGCCGAGCAGCATGTGGGTGGCCTGGTTGTCGCCATTGCTCAGGGCGTCGCGAATGGCGGCCCAGTTCGCGCCCTTGGCGATGGTGGGGGCGATGCCGTGCTTCTTGAAGAAGCCCTTCTCCGCGCCGATCACGAACGGCGAGCAGTCGGTGAGGGCGATGATGCCGAAACGGATCGCCGGCACTTCCGGCGAATCGTCGGCGAAGACGCGTCCGGCCCATCCGGACGGCACGCCCGCGAGCAGCGCGGCGGATGCGGAACGGCGCAGGAAGCGCCGCCGGCTGACGGCGGATGCGGGCGGTGGCTTGGGGAGCGGAGGGGCAGACTCAGGCGAAGACAGTCTTGGCATGATGAAGGGAATCAGGGGTGGGGGAGGAAAGGAGTGCCAGGGCGTCGTGGGCGGCCTGGAAGAGGTCGGACCGGAAGATTCGCCCCAGTTCCAGGGGCGTGAGTTGCGAACGCAGGGCGGGTTCCAGGAGGTGTTGCACCACCCAGGCCGCCTTCTCGGTGGTCGGATCACTCGATTGATCGTGGGCGAACACCAGGAACTCCGGCAGCGCCGAGGTCCGCCGGTCCCCCCGCGGGAAGCGTCCGGTCAGCGCCGGGGCAATCTGCGAAGCGGGCAATCCCAGGTACTCGCGCCGGGCGAGCAATTGGACGAGGTCCTCCCGCCGGGCGGGATCTGCGCACATCGCGCCGGCTTCCAACAGCGCCAGGGTCAGGAGAAGCGTCCTTCCTTCCGGATCGCCCGCAAAGCTGCCGCGCATCGCCAGCACCTTCTCCGGATGCCCCGGGGCGAGTTCGCAACTGGCTGCCGCGCACCAACCGCTGCCCTGCGCCACCGCCACGGAATTCCACGGCTCGCCCACGCAGAATCCATCGAGATTCCCCGCGGCCAGATGGGTGGGCATCTGGGGCGGCGGGGCTACGACGATGTGAACCTCGGTGTCCGCGCGCACGCCCGCCTTCGCCAGCCAGGAACGCAGCAGCCACGCATGCGTGGAGTGAAGCGACACCACGCCGAACACCAGGCGCCGCGAGCGGCGGTTCTTCCGGATGTAGTCCGCCAGCGAGGGGAGGTCGGATACGCCGGAGCGCAGGAGCGCTTGGCTGAGGGTGATGCCGTTGCCGTTCAGATTGAGCACCAGCGACGCGCAGCAGTCGGTCGGCGGACACCCGAGTCCGAGCCGGAGGGCGAACGGCAGGGCGCAGGGGGCGTGGGCGGCGTCCAGTTCGCCGTGCACCAGCTTGTCCCGCACCGTCGCCCAGCCGAGTTCCCGGCTGAGCGTGACCCGCAACCCGTGCTTCTCGAAGAGGCCCCACTCCCGCGCCACGATCAGTGGCGCGCAGTCCGTCAGCGGCACATAGCCCAAGCGCACCCCCCGGTGATCGGAACCTCGGGACTGGCTCATTCTGCTCACGAAACGCGGTACACTCACAGCGATCCATCCCCCAGCGCGTGCCGTGCCCCGGGCGCCCAATCCAAAAATGAGCGCACCGCAAAGATTCAATGCAGCGCATGAATCCGATTCATTGATCCTAAATTGCGGCGACAGCGCGCTCGGTTGCCAGGGTGCAATCCGGGACGTTCAGAGCCCGCCGCGCGGTGGATGGGAAGCGGAACGTCCCCTTTCGGCCGCATTCCCCATCGCCGGCGCTGTCGCGATTTGTGCATGTTGGCCATGAAGGATCCGCGCGGAAGAATCCAATTGATGCGCCGGCTGGGGAACCGCGCATACTCTTCCCATGCTTCCCGGTGGCCTTTCCCCATGGCTTCGAGGGATGGCTGCCGTCCTGATGGGAAGTCTGTGGGCCTCGGCCGGCCCCGACACGGCTCCCCCGTCGGAGCGGATCGGAGATGCCTGGACGGATCCGCGGAATCCGATCGTCCGCATCTTCGGCGGGGAGCGTCTGGACTTGTGGTCCTTGCGGCCGGTGGCCGATGTGAAGCCCCCGGACGGCGCGGAGGGAGTCCGGGGCGGCTCGCGGGGGAATCCGCTGGACCGGTTCCTGGAATCCGCCGCCGCGGTCCGGGGACTGGAGCTGGCGACGGAGGCCGACGCCCGCACTCTGGCGCGACGGTTGAGCTTCGACCTGACCGGCCTGCCGCCCGCGCCGGAGGCGGTGGCGGCCTTCGAACGGGAACGCGCGCCCGGCGGTCCGGTCGCGGCGGCCGCCTACGAACGGCTCGTGGACCGCCTGCTCGCGTCCCCGCGGCATGGAGAGCATCAGGCCCGATTGTGGCTGGACGTCATCCGCTACAGCGACAGCAACGGGTTCGACTGGGACGAGTTTCGCCCGCGCGCCTGGAAGTTCCGCGACTACGTCATCCGCTCCTTCAACGCCGACAAGCCCTTCGACCGGTTCATCCGCGAGCAGCTCGCCGGGGACGAATTGATCGAGGGTCCGCCCCGCGATCCGGATGAGCAGGACGCGTGGATCGCCACCGGGTATCTCCGCATGGGCCCGCATGACAATGCCGCCCCGCTCTTTAACGAGCAGGACCGCAGCCGCGCGGAATTGATGGCCGACTTAGTGGAGACCACCGGCAGCGCGTTCCTCGGTCTCACCCTCTCCTGCTGCCGCTGCCATCACCACAAGGTGGATCCGCTGTCCCAGGAGGATCATTACCGGATGCGGGCCTTCTTCGAAGCGGTGACCTTCGCTGACGAACTGCCGCTGGACCTGGCCGCGGAACAGGAGGCCATCCGCCGGCACAATGAGGCGCTGGACGCCGAGTCCGCAGCCCTGGAGGCGGCGCGCGACCAGGTCCTCGAGCCGGTGACCCGCCGGCTGCGCGCGGAGCTGATCGCCGCGCTTCCGCCGGAGGACAAGGCGTTGCTGGAGCAGCCGCTGGACGGGCACTCCGGCGAGACCAAGGCACGCGTGAAGGCGCTGGAGAAAAAGGTGCGTCCGGACGATTCCGCGGTGAAGGCGGCCCTCGCACCGGAGGACGCCGTCCGCATCGAGGATTTCCAGCAACAACTGGCCGGGCTCAAGACGCGCCGCCGGCCCTGGACTCTGGGCCTGCTCATGACCGATCGGGAGGGAGATCCGGAGGCGACCCGGGTGCTCTACCAGGGCGACCACGCCCAACCCCGGGGGGTGGTGGCTCCCGGATTCCTTTCGGCATTGGATCCCAATCCAGCTCCGGTGACGGCGTCCCGAAATCCGAAGACCAGCGGACGCCGCCGAACCCTGGCGGACTGGATCGCATCGCCACAAAATCCGCTCACCGCCCGGGTCCTGGTGAATCGCCTCTGGCAGCAACATTTCGGCACCGGCCTGGTGGCGACCCCGAACGACTTCGGACTCGGCGGCGCCCGTCCGACCCATCCCGAGCTGCTCGACTGGCTCGCGGGGGAACTGGTGCGGGGTGGCTGGTCGGTGAAACGGCTGCATCGGCTGATGGTCACCAGCGCCGCCTACCGCCGGCAGTCGGCGCCGGGACCGGTTCACGCCACCGCGCGATGGCCGGAGACCGTGGATCCCGGCAATGGGCTGTTCTGGCGCCAGAATCTGCGCCGCCTTTCCGCCGAGCAGTTGCGCGACGCCCTGCTGGCCACCGCCGGGCTGTTACAGTCCCGGACGGGCGGCGCCCCGGTCTGGCCCGAACTGCCGCCCGACATTCTCAAGGCGAACCCTGCGTTCCTCGACGACAACGAGACGCGGACCAAAGGGTGGTATGCGTCGCCGGCGGACCAGCAGTTCGTGCGCAGCGTGTACCTGGTGCAGAAGCGCACGGTCCGGGTTCCGTTCATGGAGACCTTTGACCTGCCCGAGAATTCCACTTCCTGCGCCCGGCGCACGGAGTCCACCGTCGCTCCGCAGGCGTTGTCGCTGCTCAATTCCCCGCAGGCCGTTGAGGCCTCCGTGGCGTTTGCCGGAAGGGTCCGCGCTGTGGCGGGCGACGATCCCGGACGCCAGATTGCAGCCGCCTATCGCCTCGCGCTCCAACGTTCGCCGACCCCGGAGGAGGCTGAACGCTGCCGCCGCTTTCTCGAGGAACGTCCGCTCGCCGACTTCTGCCGCGCCCTGCTCAACCTCAACGAATTCGCCTACGTGGACTGAGGACGGACGGGCCATCTGGAGGGCCGAGCTTCGCGAGTCCCTGAGGTCCGCCGCCGCGTGGGTGGCGTCGCCTGCCGGGGGACACGGGAAGCGCTGACACGGCTGAAGTCACCGCGATCCCCGGGGAATTGCCATCGCGGGGCGAATGGGATCCCACGCAGAGCACGCGGAGGCCGCAAAGGGAGGAGCGAATTCGCAGTGGAATGAATCCCTTCCCCTCCGGGAACGAACGCAGCGGCTCTGAAGCAGGTCGCCGGCGGATCAGTACACGTACACCGCATCGCCCACAATGCGGCGGGCCTGCCATTGCAGCTTCGCTTTGGGCCGGTTTTCCACGTGGCCGTCTGCAAATCCGACGTTCAATCCCCGCAGCGAGCCCGCCCATTGATGGCCGCCGGAGTTGTTGCCAATTTTGGCAGCCTGTCGCTCCGAATCCCATCGGCCCAAATACCAGTCCGAGATGATCGGTTGCGTGGCCACCGTCGGATCCTCGAGACGCCGGGGCCATGGCTCCGGCGTTCGCACGTGGAGCCGGGCGGGATCGGGAAATTCCAACGATTCCCCCAGGGGCCTGGGGACCCACCACATCTGGTCTGCGCCGAAGTACGCACCCTTATGGACGACCGTCTCCTCCACGAGATCGGCCGTTGTGACCAATTCGCGGCCGCGCAGTAGCCGGAAGTTGGCGCGTCGGATTTCAAAGCGCTGAGGGTGTGTGGGACAGAACCACATGGGTACGTTCACCCCGTGAGTCGCCATGCTGGGGACCATTTCCATGGCCACAATCCACGGTTCAATGAATGACAACTTGTCGGTCGGCAACCGGAACGAAGGCAGACGTCCCTTGCCATCGTCCCCGGCATAAACTCCCGTGGCGATGCCCCACTGGCGGTACTGATTCAGGCACACGCTGATCTTGGAATTGAACCGGGCCCCCAGTAGCGCGGGCAGGAGCAATCCGGCCAGAACGCCCATCACCGCGAGCACCACCAGCAGTTCCACCAGGGAGAATCCCGCTCGATTCCGGACGGGTCCGGCGAGCCGATCCGCCAGAAGACACGTCGTCCTTCGCGGTGGAATGGAATTCATGTCCTGTTGGACCGTCGTGGCAGTGTCCGCTCACGCAGGGGCACCGTCGCGTCAGAGCGCCTCTCCGATTTTGGAGGAGTCCAAAGGCCGGACGCCGCTGTTCCTTCGCCAGCGGAGAATTTGGACACGGATTTCACGAATTCTCACGGAAAAGAAAGGGGGCTGCCTTCGTGCGGGGCGCATCTCAATTTTTTACCCTGGCCTGAAAGGCCTGGAGATCCCAGCCCGGGGCAGCGCGTTGGGCGCTGTCCCGGGTTTTGCGTGGCAAAACATCCGGCGCCCTGAAGGGGCGCCAGAGTCTCCCGCGCCCCTCCAGGGCGCACGATTCGATTGGGGGCATGAGCTCCCAAGGGCATCGCCGGAGGCTCAGCCCTTGGCTGGGTCTATGGCCCCGTCAGGGCCAAAATGTCAGATGCGCTCCCACCCCCCCGCGTCGCGGGAGCCGGACTTGCGCTGGAATGCCGGCTCGGGTTGTGTGATCCGGCCGGAGGCGCAGCCATCACCGCGGGGCGCGATGTTCTCGGGCGCCGGATGCCATTGCGCGTGCTTCAGCTCAATACGCTCCTGACCGGGGGCGGGACCGACGACCAGTGTGTGAAACTGGCGGGCGGACTGCGCCGCGCCGGGGCGGAGGTCACTCTGGCCGGACCGGCCGGCCGGCCCTTCGCGGCCGAGGCCCGGAGAATGCAGGTGGCAATTCATGACACTGGCGCCGAGGGGCCGATCAAGCTGCGATACATCGCCGTGGTCGCGAAATGGATCCGGCGGGAGCGTCCGGACATCGTCCACGCGCATCACGGACGCGACTATTGGCCAGCGATCCTCGCCACCCGCCTATCCGGACGCCGCCCGCGACTGGTTCTCTCCCGCCATCTGGCCAAGAGCCCAGGCTCCTGGCCGGGACGCCGCTTCGTCCTCGGACAATGCGACGCCCTGGTCGCCTGCTCGCAGTTCGTGGCCAAGGTGCTCAAGGAAGGGGATGCAGATCCCACTTCTCCCGAAGCCGAGCGGCACTGGCGTCCGCCCATGCGGGGAGATCCTCGGAAGATCCGGGTGATCTATGGAGGGTTCGATCTGGACCGGTTCCGCCCGCGGGATTCAGACGATCCGTCGGCCGCCGTCCTGCGCCGCGCCTGGGGAGCGGAGCCCGGAGACTGCGTGTTCGGCGTGGTGGGAGGATTCATGCTGCCGCGGGGCAAGGGGCAGCGCGAATTCCTCGCCGCTGCCGCCCGCATCCTTCCGACGGCGCCCCGGGCGCGTTTCGTCATCCTGGGCCGCGGCAACATGGGGCCGGTGCTGGAAGAGGATATCCGGCGGCTCGGATTGTCCGAGGTGGCCCGGTTGCCGGGACAATGCGACGACATGCCCTCCGCCATGAACGCTCTCGACTGCATGGTGCATCCGCAGATCGGAACAGAAGCCATGCCCGGGGTGGTCATCGAGGCGCATGCCTGCGGACGGCCGGTGATCGCCTCCGCTCTCGACGGCATCCCGGAGGCGTTCGCCATGGGCGGGCTTGGAACGCTCGTGCCGCCCGAAGATGTGGAGGCTCTCACCTCGTCCATGGGCGCGATGGCGTCCTCGCCGCCGCCTTCGGATTCCGAGCGCCGCACGGTCCACGACCGGGTCGCTGCGCGCATGTCGTTGTCGCGTTATGCGGACGATTTCCTGGCGCTTTATCGGGAGCTGCTGGCGAAGTGATCTATTGGTGAGTCGGAGTTGCCCTGCCGGCCTTGGGTCCTGGCTCTGCGGAAACACAGTCCTTGAAGCCAGGAGCTTTCCCCCTGGAATGGCCGTACGGCCAAACTTTGCAGGCTGTCTTGCCGGAGGACCGGTCCGGCGGTGTGATCCGGGGATTCCGTCCGGTGCGCGCGCATCGGCCGGATCGCATGGCTGCCTCCGCAAATCGCATCGCTGAAACGGGTCCGGGTGACGGACACGAGGATCTCCCGTCCGGAGCCCCGGGGTGTTACACTTCCCTGCCTCAGTTCCGGGACGTTTTTCGTGGCGGGGGGATGCCCGCGCTGACCTATCACAAGCTGGGTCCGCGCCCGTCCGGAGTTCGGTTGCGGGGATTGTACGTCAGCGCGGGCCTGTTCGGACGCCAGATGCAGGAGCTGGCCAGGGCCGATTACCGGACGGCCTTTCCGGGAGAATGGTGGAACCCGCCGGATTCGTCCGCTCGCGGGGTCGGGCTGACCTTCGACGATGGATTTGAAAACGTTCTGCGGCATGGCCTGGAGCCGATGCGCGCCCACGGATTTCACGCCATCCAGTACCTCGTTTCCGGCTTGCTCGGCAAAACCAACGAGTGGGAACAGCGCCAGGGCGAGACCGTGGAGCGGCTGATGGATGCCGACCAGGTGCGGGAGTGGCTGGCCGCCGGACATCGCATCGGAGCGCACACGCGGAGCCATCCGTGGCTTACGCGGATTCCTCTGGACACGGCCCGCGAGGAGATCCGGTCCAGCAAGGCCCTGCTGGAAGACACCTTCGGCGTGGCGATCCGGGATTTCTGCTATCCGTACGGCGACTGGAATCCGGCGGTGCGCGAGGCGGTGAGGGAGGCCGGATTCGAGACCGCCTGCACCACGGCGCCAGGGCTGAATCGTCCGGAAGGCCATCCGTTCCAGCTGCGCCGCCTCACGGCGCGGCACACCTCGCTGCAATGGCGGACGCTGGGGACGTGGCTCCGGCTGCTGGGGAGGAACGGTTGACGCTTTGAACCTGCCCCGCCGCCGGGCATGGTCGCCGGCGCGTGCGGGAATCGTGGCGTCAGTTTACTGAAAGAGCCGAGACCTGGCTGCTGGACGTCATCCTGCAGGAACGTCCCGGGAAAAAGGCGGCCGCGGTCCGCTTCCTCCTGCTGGCGTTGTCCAAAGTGTTCACCGGGGCCGTGAAGGTGCGGCGGTCTCTCTACAATGTGCGTATCCTGCGGGATGCGACTCTGGGCGTGCAGGTCATCGCGGTCGGCAACCTGACCGTCGGCGGCACCGGCAAGACCCCGGTCGTGGAGAAGTTCGCCCGGGCGCTTCAGGACGCCGGACGGAAGGTGGCCATCCTGTCGCGCGGCTACCGGTCGCGTCCGAAACCTCTGCGCGAGCAGGTGCTCGACAAACTGCTGCTGCGCGAGGACACCACGCCGCCCCGCGTGGTCAGCGACGGGCAGTCGCTGCTGCTGGATTCGGACGCCTCGGGCGACGAGCCGTATATGCTGGCGAGCAACCTGCGGGACGTCGTGGTGCTGGTGGACAAGGACCGCGTGAAGGCCGGGCGGTACGCGGTGGAGCATTTCGGATGCGACACGCTGCTGCTGGACGACGGATTCCAGTACTGGCGCCTGGCCGGGCGGCGCACCGACGTGGTGCTGGTGGACGCGCAGCAACCCTTCGGCAACGAGCATTTGCTTCCGCGAGGCACGTTGCGCGAGCCGCCGTCGCATCTGAGCCGGGCCAAGGTGATCTTCCTGACCAAGGTGGACCGCGCCACCTCCGCCGCCGCCGGGCGCATGGACGCCCTGCGCACGCGCCTGCGTCAGCTCAATCCGCGCGCCGAAATCGTCGAGTGCGTGCATCATCCGCTGTATTTCCAGGACGTGTTCACCGGCGAGCGGCACGGGCTGGAGCTGCTGCAGGGGCGCAAGGTGGCGAGCCTGAGCGGCATTGCGCAGCCCGAGAGCTTTGAGGGAAAGCTGTCCGAACTGGGCGCCCGCATCGTGCTGGCCCGGCGGTATGCCGATCACCACCGGTTCCGACAGCAGGAAGTGCTCGATGCCATCAACCGGGGAATCAAGCGCGGCGCGGAGATGTTGGTGACCACCCAGAAGGATGCCGTGCGCTTTCCCAAGATGGACCGGCGTGACCTGCCGATCTACTTCATGCGGGTCGAAATCAAGATCATCGCCGGCGCCGAGGGATTCGACGACGCGGTCCGTCGCATCTGTTTCAAGTGACATGAACCGGATCGTGTATTGGCTGGGCCGCGCCGTGATCGGATTCGTTCAGTGGTTTCCGCTGTCCTGGGTCGCCCGCGCGGGCCGGGCCGTCGGGGCGGTGGGATGGTGGCTGGACCGCCGCCACCGGACCGTGGCCCTGGACAATCTCACCGCCGCCTTCGGGAGGGAAAAGTCGCCGGCGGAACTCCGGGCCATCGCCCGCGAGAACTATCTCCGCCTTGCCGAGAACTATCTGTCCTTGTTGAAGATCGGCGGCATGTCCGATGCCGAGCTTGGCCGCCACATGGAATGGTCCGGAGTGGACCGGCTCCGGAGGGCGGACGGACGGGTGGGCGTGATCGTGATCGGCCATTTCGGAAACTTCGAGCTGTTCACCCGGCTGCCGTCGCAAGTGCCCGCCGGCCTGTCGGCTCAGACCTATGTCACGACCTACCGCGCCCTGCGCCAGCCGGCCCTGAGCGCACTGATGCAGGATCTCCGCCATAGCACCGGACGCGCCGGAGTGCATTTTTTCGAGCGCCGGACTGAGGCGGAGCAACTCAAACAGGTCCTGGCCGGCGACCAGACCTGGCTGGTGCTCCTGGCCGACCAGCATGCGGGGGACCGGGGGATTTGGCTGCCACTGTTCGGACGCGAATGCTCCTGCAGCGCCAGCCCGGCCGTGTTCGCCCTGCGGCACCGGCATCCCCTCATCACGGCCATCTGCTACCGGACCGGACCGGTCCAGTGGCGCGTGGAGTTTGGCGAATGGATTTCGGAGACGGAGAACGGACGGCGGCGTACGGTCGAGTCCATCACTCGCGAACTCAACAGCCGCTTCGAATCCGCGATCCGTCGCGACCCCGCCAACTGGTTCTGGGTTCACCGCCGCTGGAAGCCCCCCTCCGGCCACCAGCGGACTTCGAGCCCGGGTGGCGCCCACGATTTGAAGGCCTCCTCTCTATGAAACGCGCATTGTCCTGGCTGGTTCGGGGCCTGATCATCGCCCTGCAATGCCTGCCCCTCAAGGTGGTGTCTGGAATGGGACGCGCCGGAGCCACGGTGGGTTGGTGGGTGGATCGAAGGCACCGCCGGGTGGCCATTGGCAACTTGGAACACGCGTTCGCCGGGGAAAAGTCGGCATCCGAGATCCGGGCGCTGGCCCGCGAGAACTACCTGCGGATCGGCGCCAACTACCTGAGCCTCGTCAAGATCGCCGCCATGCCCGCGCTGGCCCTGCGTCCGCATCTGGAGTGGACCGGCCTTGATCGGTTGACTCAGGCCGATGGGCGTAGCGGCGTGCTGGCCATCGGGCATTTCGGAAACTTCGAGTTGTTCGAGCGGCTGCCTGAGGTGCGCCCAGATCTTCAGATCATCTCCACCTACCGCGCGTTGCGTCAGCCGATGTTCAATGACCTGATGCAGGAGTTCCGCACCCGGTACGGGGTCCGGTTCTTCGAACGGCGCTCGGAAAGCGAGGCCATGAAGGCGGAGCTTGCCGGCGGAAAGTCCTGGCTGGTGCTGCTCGCCGACCAGCATGCCGGCCCCAAGGGGGCCTGGCTGCCGTTTCTCGGACGCCCCTGCTCCTGCAGCATCAGCCCGGCCCTGTTCGCCCTCCGATACCGGCGTCCGCTGCACACCGCGATCTGCTTCCAGGTGAGCCCGCTGCAGTGGCGGATCGAAGTCGGTCCGGCGATTCCCGTGCATCTGGACGGACGGCGCCGCTCGGTCGAAGCGGTAACCCGGGACCTGAATTCCGCCTACGAAGCCGCTATCCGCCGCGATCCGGCCAACTGGTTCTGGGTCCACCGCCGCTGGAAGCCCGCGTCGGATTTTCAAGGGGACGGCAACGTCCGGCACGGTGCGGTCCCCGATGCCGAGTCGGACTGAGGTCCATGGACGATTTGGAACCGATCCCGCCCGGAGGTCCCCGGCGCATCGTGGTGCGCGGCGTCAACTGGCTTGGCGATGCGGTCATGACCACGCCGGCCCTGTTCCGGTTGCGCGAGCGGTTTCCCGACGCCGGGATCACGCTGCTCACACCCTTCAAGCTGAAGGACCTTTGGACCGGCCATCCCGCCATTCACGAGGTGATGCCGATCGGCTTGGGCGAAGGGACGCTGTCGGTGGGACGCCGTCTTCGCCGCGGGCGGTTCGATTTGGCGGTGCTGCTCCCCAACTCGCCCCGGACCGGCCTGGAGGCGTGGCTCGGCCGCATTCCTCGCCGGGTGGGTGGCGTCTGGCCGTGGCGGAACGCGCTGCTGACCGACGTCGTTCCGCAGGCCTCGGGAACCCTGCGCATGCGGAAGCGATCCCAGGAGGAGATCCGCCGCCTGATCGCTGCGCCGCCGGCGTCCGATTCCCGGAACTCCCCGCCGCCATCCGCAGCCCGTTCGCACCAGATGTTCCACTACCTCCGCCTGGTAGGCTATCTGGGGGCGAATCCGGAGCCGTTGCCGCCCCGGTTGTTTGTCACGCCGGCGGATATCGAATCGGTGCGGCAGAAGTTTGGATTCCTACCCGGATCCCAATGGCTGGGCGTCAATCCGGGCGCGGAGTACGGCGCCGCCAAGCGATGGCCCCTCGAGCGGTTCGCCGCCGCCGCGGTGGCCGTGCATCAGCGATGCGGATGCGGCATCGCTGTGTTTGGCGGCCTCGCCGACATCGGCCTCGCCGAGACCTTGTCCGCAGAACTCGCCACCGCGGCGCCGACGGTCCGGATCCTGGCGGGCCGCACCTCGCTTCGCGAGCTGCTGGCAGCGCTCACCCTGTGCCGGGTCGTGCTGACCAATGACACCGGGCCCATGCATGCCGCCGCGGCGGTTGGCGTGCCCGTGGTGGTGCCGTTTGGGAGCACCTCGCCCGAACTGACCGCCCCCGGGATGCCGGGTGATCCGCGCAACCATTTGATCCGCGCCGGCGTCCCCTGCGCCCCCTGCTTCCTGCGGGAATGTCCGGTGGATTTCCGGTGCATGCTGGGAATCACCGCGCCCCAGGTGGCCGGAGCCGTGCTGCGGGCCTGGCAGTAAACCGGCCGTGGGTCACTGCAGATCGGGCCGTGACGCGATCCAGGGGCCGCAACGGGTGACCGCCGGGAAAACCGCGGCGGACCACCGACACGGGACAAAGCGCCAGGTGATCAGCAAAAAACCGCCCTATCACCGCCCGTTACCTTTCTCGTCCGGTGCCGACTTCAATAGCAGCCATGAGTGGAATCGAGTTGCTCAGGGAATATCGCGAAAGTCGTTCTGAGTCGGCGTTTTCGACCCTGGTCCGGCGCTACTCCGGGCTGGTGTATTCGGCCGCCCGCCGCCGGGTGGCTTCCGGAGCACTGGCAGAGGAGGTGGTCCAGTCCGTTTTCCTGCAATTGGCGCAATCCCCGCCAAGGGTCGCTTCGGAAGCGGCCCTCAGCGGGTGGCTGCACCGGACGACCCTGCATTTGTCCGTGGACCTCTGGCGTTCGGAAACGCGGCGTCTGGCCAGAGAGAAAGCCGCATCTCTCGCCCTCCCCATGTCAGACTCCAGCCCCGCGTCTCCGGAATCCCTTTGGGCGGACATCACCCCGATCCTGGATGAAGCGGTCAATGCGCTTCCCAACGCCGACCGCGAGTTGATTCTCCTGCGATACTTCGAGCGACGGCCGCATGAAGAATTGGGGCGGCGATTGGGCATCACTGAGGCGGCGAGCAAGATGCGCGTGGGGCGGGCGCTGGATCGGCTCCGGAAAATCCTGGCGTCCCAGGGGATCGCATGCGCCAGCGTCCTATTGGGGGCCGTGCTCGAGTCCCGGTGCCTGGAGGGGGTTCCGGAGAGCCTGGTCAACCGATGGGCGGCAATCCGCGGACCCGCAGGCTCAGCCGCGGCGGTCTCCGGGTCGTCACTTTTGAAGGGACTCTTGAATCGTGTCGGGACGCTTCCGGGTGTCGCCATCGGCTTGGGGATCGCCGTGGTCGCCACTGCCGGCTTGGTGGTATTTCCGATGCTCAGTCAATGGACGCTCCCGTCTCCGGAGCCTGCGGAGTTCATCTCCCCGAGCGACCAGGTTTTCCTGAATTCAGCACCCAAGAGCACCGGAGATGCGCCTTCCACGGCTCCGGTCGTCTTCACCGGAGACTTGGACGAAGCCAGACGATTGCTTCGCGAATTGCTGCGACTGCCGCCATCCGCAAGCGCCTACCCCTCGCCGAGGATGGTCGAGGCCCTGGATCGCTTTGGAGACCAGCTTCAAGAATCCATGCCGATCCTGGCCGAAGCGGCAGTCAGTCCGGACTACGAAACCCGGGTGTGGGCTTTTACCGGCATCCAGCGAGCGTTGGACACGATGCGGACGCGAGGCCAGACGTGGCAGTTGGAGGATGCGCTCACTGTCGTTCGGCCGCTCCTGGGCAAGGCCGTCGGGGATCCGAATATCGGCGGGATGGAGCAGGCTTCAGCCCTCCAAAGTCTTGTCCCGTTCCCCATCTCCAAAGGGGAGGATCCGGTCCAGCCGATCTCGCTGGATCCGGAAACCATGAGGTGGATTACGGTAGCGATCCACACACCGGCAAAGAATTCCAAAGGATTTCGATTCACCATTCTGGATCAGCTTTTGGTAGGACGGGAGTCCGACGAAGGGATTCGCCAATTTCTAAAAGGGCTGGAGCCCCTCCTGGACGCACCGTCTGCCGATGACCGCCTGGTGGCAGCCTATGCCCTGGCGTTGGCTTCCGAAGACAAGGTCCCGGCCGTCAAACGCGAACTGTTGGGGGCGATCCGAGACCGATCCACCCACAGCTACCGGGCGGCGCGGGTCTTGTCCCGGTTGGGCGCCACTGCCACGGATGCCGTCCCGGAACTCCTGGCTTATGCGAAGGAAACCCAAGGCTGGGCCGACGGCGCGTATGCGAACGCTGCCCTGGAATCGGCGTGCCGTCTGAAGCCCGAACTGCGCACCGTCTATCCTGAGGTGGATCGGAAGCTCAAATTAGAAGAGCTCGAAGAGCGAAACCGGGGCGTTGCCCAGATGAGCTTCCGAGATTTCGTCTTGGACCGGGCGGAATTGGGGAATGAAGTCCTGCTTCGAGCCCTCACGGGGGGGGTTCAACACCCATCCGACGCGGCCACGGCGCAGAACCTCCTGCGGGGACTGATTCAGGCATTGGAAAGGGAGATTGCAGTATCCGCAGGAGATGAACGGCGAATCTTCGAGGACGCACTCCGCCAAGTCCGGACCTTCGAGACCATTCCTCCGCAGGAATCCACCGGACAAAAGCCCCGAGGCTCGATCGGTGATCTGCTCCTGGCCGCCCGAGTCCTGCTCGTGGAAGAGCCCCATTCCAGGCCGGCTCCCATTGAGGAAGTATTGGACCAGTTTGGATCGGAACACCCGCAGATGGGGCTTCCGGTATCCGACACCGTTCTTGCTGAACAATTCGCCGTTCTGAGCAAGCGCCTGCAGGCTCTGGACCCTCAGTTCCGGTCGGCCTGGCACCAAGCAGTGCTCCGCGACATGCCCTGGATGGATCGAGTGCTGCCCAAGGTGCAACCGTAGCCGTAGCCGCCGTATCGGACCGGATGTGCCGCGCCTCCGAAGAATGAACCTCTGCTCCACCAAGCGGCCCGTCGCCCTGAGAGACCGGACGCCAAGGCCAAGGCCAATGCCGTCCCATCAGCGCATTCCGGCCCCTCACTTCGAATAGCAGGATTCACTCCCGCCGACTTCCGCGGCGGCGGGTGCTCGTAACAGCGTAACAGAGTGACAGGTCATCTATTCGTCCCCAATTACGACAATTTCGATGGTGTTTATTGTCTATGATCGATGAGGAGCATGCCAAATGACCGGGTACTTTGTTGCCCATGGAGGATAAAGTGCCAGGTCATCTGTCCTCCTGCCTATCTTCCCATCCACCCGGGGGGTCCTGCCGGGAAATAACAAGCATCGCACGGCGTGCCGACGTCGTTCGCTTGTCGCGTTCCGCACGCCCGATACGCTGCTGCGCGTGGCCGATTATTCCGCTTCCATCGAATACAACCAAAGTCTGACGCCGCTGGAGGTCGTCCTGAAAGACGTCCGCCGTCCGGGAGACTTCTTCGTGAGCGGCGCGGTGGAGGTTCCCATGCCCAAGGTGGAAGTGGAGGGCGCCGGCA
>Ga0268299_1001180_pt1 | contig 52340 bp, 40 predicted proteins | sample NOBtaG_FD_193484 | JGI IMG/M metagenome (GOLD analysis project Ga0268299, IMG submission 193484) | Activated sludge microbial communities from bioreactor in Nijmegen, Gelderland, Netherland - NOB reactor | ecosystem: Engineered > Bioreactor > Aerobic > Activated sludge | place: Netherlands... | reverse complement strand
CCGTCCGCACCCGCACCTGCCGGCGCCCGACAGCACCCGCCCGCACCTGCCGGCACCCGCACAGGTGTACACTGAACAGATGCTCACTCGCACGACTCCCTCGCAGGGCGTGGCCAACGCACTGCGCCGCAACGTCGCCATCATCGCCCACGTGGATCACGGCAAGACCACGCTGGTCGACGCCATGTTCCGGCAGTCGGGCGTGTTCCGCTCCAACGAGCGCGTCACCGAGCGGGCCATGGACAGCAACGAGCTCGAGCGCGAGCGGGGCATCACGATTCTGGCAAAGAACACGGCGGTGCACTACGGCGACGTGCTGATCAACATCGTGGACACGCCGGGCCACGCCGACTTCGGTGGTGAAGTCGAACGCGTGCTGTCGATGGTCGACGGCGTGGTGCTGCTGGTGGACGCGGCGGAGGGGCCGCTGCCGCAGACGCGGTTCGTCCTGCGCAAGGCATTCGAGCGCGGCCTGCCGCCGGTGGTGGTCATCAACAAGATCGACCGCGCCGATGCGCGGGCGAAGGACGTGCTGAACGAGGTCTACGACCTGTTCATCGACCTCGACGCCACCGAAGATCAGATCGAGTTCCCCGTGCTCTATACGAGCGGGCGCGCCGGGACCGCGACCACGGATCTCGATGCGCCGGGCGAGGATCTCCGGCCGCTGTTCGACGCCATCGTCGCCAAGGTGCCGCCCCCCCAGGGGGACCCGTCGGCACCGCTCCAGATGCTCGTCGCGAACCTCGACTCGAGCGACTATCTCGGGCGTATCGCCATCGGGCGCATCTTCAACGGCACGGTCCGGCTCAACGATCCCATCGTCGTGCTGAAGCGCGATGGTGGCGCCGTGGAGACGCGTGTCACCAAGCTCTACGCCTTCGAAGGGCTCAAGCGCGTGGAGATCACCGAGGCGGCCGCGGGTGACATCATCTGCCTGGCGGGCATCGAGGACATCAATATCGGCGAGACGATCGCCGATCCCGAGCACCGCGTGCCGCTCGCGGCGATCGCGGTGGACGAGCCCACCGTCTCGATGATCTTCGGCATCAATACGTCGCCGATGGCCGGGCGCGACGGCCAGTACGTCACGTCACGGCACCTCGGCGACCGCCTGGAGCGCGAGCTCCTCGGCAACGTGTCGCTCCGCGTGGAGGCCACGGACACCCCGGAGCAGTTCAAGGTGATGGGACGCGGCGAGCTGCAGCTGGCCATCCTGATCGAGATGATGCGCCGCGAGGGGTACGAACTGCAGGTCTCGCGGCCGGAGATCGTCACGCGTGAGATCGACGGGCAGCGGATGGAGCCGGTCGAGGACCTCGTCATCGACGTGGCCGAGGAGTTCCAGGGCGTGGTCATCTCGATGTGCGGGACGCGGCGCGGCACGATGACGAAGATGGTGAACCACGGCAGCGGCCGCGTCCGGATGGAGTTCCGGATCCCCGCGCGGGGGCTCATCGGGTTCCGTTCGCAGTTCCTCACCGACACGAAGGGCACGGGGATCCTGAACCACATCTTCGCCGGCTGGGAGCCCTGGGCCGGTCCCATCCCGGCGCGGTCGACAGGCGTGCTCGTGTCCGACCGGGCCGGGGTGGCCACGGCCTACGCCATGGCGAACCTGCAGGAGCGCGGCGTCATGCTGATCGAGCCGCAAACCCCCGTCTACGAGGGGATGATCGTCGCCGAGCACTCGCGCACCAACGACCTCGACGTCAACATCACCAAGGAAAAGAAGCAGACCAACATGCGCGCGTCCACGGCGGACGAAGCCATTCGCATCGTGCCGCCCCGCGTGCTCGGACTCGAGACCGCCATCGAGTTCATCAACGACGATGAACTGGTGGAGGTGACCCCGAAGAGCATCCGGCTGCGGAAGAGGGTGCTGGCGCAGAACCTCAGGCCGCGCAAGGACGAGGCGTGATCCGGGGCCGATCGGAGCCGGGTCGGCGGAGACAAAAGACACCCCTCAGGCAGACTGCATCCCTGTAAGTTATTGATAATGAGGGACATCACGAAGTCATGAAACTTGCAGCCCGTCTCGGGGCATGCGCCTGTCCCGGCTGATGCTCCTCCTGTTCCTGGCTGCCCAGCTCTGGGACGGCATCTTCACCTGGGTCGCGGTGGACGTCCACGGGCTGGCCGCTGAAGGCAACACCATCCTCGGGACCTGGATGGCGCTGGCCGGCCCCACCCCCACGCTCCTGGCGGCCAAGGCCGGTGCGGCCGCGGGTGGCGTCCTGCTGTATTGCCGCGGCGTGCACGGCGTGCTGGCGGGCCTGACGGTGCTGTACGCGGTCGGCGCGATCGGACCCTGGCTGGCGCACTATCGCACCTTCTGAGGGAGGTGGGTGCGAGGCACAAGGCCGCCTTTTGTCATACGCCCTACCCTCCATGCGCCTTGCGGCGGTTCACAGTGTCGCAAAGGGGCACAATATGTAGTGACTCCGCCCCCGGAAACCGCTAGTATCTGTAACCACCCAACCGGGGACGAACGACGCCCGGACCGATTCGGCGTCGAAGGAGAACAGATGGCCAAGAAAGCCAAGAAAGCGAAGACCGCCAAGGCCGCGAAGCCCGCGGCCAAGAAGACCGCGAAGAAGGCTGCGAAGAAGTCGGCCCGGAAGCCGAATGCCGCGTTCATGCGGCCGGTGACGCCGAGCGCCATGCTCGCGGCGGTGATCGGCGACAAGCCGGTGCCGCGCACCGAGGTGACGAAGAAGCTCTGGGCCTATATCAAGAAGAACGGCTTGCAGGACGCGAAGAACCGTCGGCAGATCAACGCGGACGACAAGTTGAAGCCGATCTTTGGTGGCAAGGCCTCGGTCAGCATGTTCGACATGACCAAGCTGGTCGGCAAGCACCTCAAGTAGGTCTCGCACGCCCGGCCGCGTACAAGCCACGGTATCGCGGAGTCAGACGGTCCCTCAGGACCTTCGACTCCACGATTCCGTGGCTTGTGCGCTTTAGAAGGCAGAAGGCCTTCTGCCTTCCTGCCCTACGGGAAGATCCCGAGCTCCATGTAGCTGCGCGCCACCTTGTGAATGGCGTTGACGAACGCGGCGATCCGCAGGTCGGGCACTCCGGCGTGCGTCCGCTTGGTTTCGAGCAGCCCCTGGAACGCGGTGATCATCGTCTCTTCCAGCCCCGAGTTCACCAGGTCTGCCTCGTCCGGGCCTTTCGCCAGCTCCGCGCGCTCGGCGTCGGTGAACCGCTTGCCCGTCGCGCCCTCGATGGCCCTGAGCATCGACAGCTCGTTGGCCTGCTCGTGCCGCTTCAGCATGCGCCCGAAGCGGAGGTGCGACAGGTTCTTTACCCATTCGAAGTACGATACGGTGACCCCGCCCGCATTGCAGTAGATGTCCGGGATCACCATCATGCCCTTCTGCCGGAAGATCGGATCCGCCTCGGGTGTGGTGGGACCATTGGCGCCCTCGAGGACGATGCGGGCCTTGATGCGTGGCGCGTTCCCGGCGGTGAACACGCCTTCGAGCGCCGCCGGGATCAGCACGTCGCAGTCGATCTCCAGGGCGGCACCGGTGTTCGCGATGTCCGTTGCGCCGGGGAAGCCCAGGATCGATCCCGTCTGCTTGCGATGCTGGAAGACGGCCTCCTCGTCGAGGCCCTTCGGATTCGTGATCGCCCCTTCCCGCTCGGCGATGGCGATCAGGACCGCCCCGCCTTCGCGACAGAACTTCGCGGCGTGATAGCCCACGTTGCCGAGCCCCTGCACGACGACGCGCTTGCCCTCCAGTCCTGGTGAGAGGCCGAGCGCCTTCATCTCGTCCGCCTGGCTGCAGGCCTCGCGGAGCGCGAAGAAGAGGCCGCGCCCCGTCGCCTCGCGACGGCCGCGCACGCCGCCCTGCGTGACGGGCTTGCCGGTGACGCACCCCATCGCGTCGAGGCTGCCCGGGCTGAGCGCCGCGTAGGTGTCGGCGATCCAGGCCATCTCGCGCTCGCCCGTGCCATAGTCCGGCGCCGGCACGTCGATCCCCGGGCCGATGAAGCCTTTCTTCACGAGCTCGTGGGTATAGCGCCGCGTGATGCGCTCCAGCTCTTCCACGGTGTACTGCTTCGGCTCGATCCTGATGCCGCCCTTCGCGCCGCCGAACGGGACGTCCACGATGGCACACTTGTAGGTCATGAGCGCGGCCAGCGCCATCACTTCTTCTTCGTAGACCTCGGGGCTGTAGCGGATGCCGCCCTTGACCGGCAGCTTGTGGTGGCTGTGCTCGGCGCGCCAGGCGTGGATGACCTCGATGGTGCCGTCCTGGCGACGCAGCGGAAAGTCGAACCGATAGACGCTGTTGCAGCAGCGGATCTGATCGAGCAGGCCTTTCGGATACTGGGTGAACTTCGCGGCCTCGTCGAAGGTCGTGTTGACTTCGTCGAAGAAGTTGGGCTGTGCGGACATGCCCACAGCGTAACACCGCCGGCAGGCGCGGCTTCGCCGCGTAGGCCTCACTGTTCGGTGGGCCTCGCTCCGTTTCGGTAGGCCTCACTGCGTTCGGTAGGCCTCGCTCCGCTCGGTAGGGATTGGGTGATTGAACCCTACGGCCCGAAGGGCCGCCTACGGCGCGAGAGCGCCGCCTACCGCAGGCCTACAGCGCGACGCGCTGCCTGCCCAGGCCTACAGCGCGACGCGCTGCCTGCCCAGGCCTACAGCGCGACGCGCTGCCTGCCCCGGCCTACGGCGCGACGGGCTGCCTGCCCCGGCCTGCCGCGCGAAGCGCTGCTTACCGCGGCGCCTGGTCTGGTACACTGTTGCGCCTATGTCCCAGTCGTCCGACGAGATGCGGCCTGCGCGCCTCTGGCGCCAGATGCCGCTCGACCAGCGTGCGTCGGCTGCCGCCGCCTTCTGGCGCGACGAGCAGGCGGCGCTCGAGCAGGCCGAGGCCGTGGCGCTCATCGCGCGTCACATCAAATTTCGCCCGAAGAGCGTCCTGGCGCTGTCCGTCGAGAAGAAAGCGCGCCACCTCGCATCGCTCGCCCAGGTCTCGGACGTGCTCGCCGCCCGGCTGCTGGTGGCCTACCACCTCGAGCACCAGCGCCCGATGATGGGCGCGTTCCTCGATGCGCTCGGCATTGCGCACGAGGACGGGCTGATCAAGGACGAGTCGCCGCAGGCGCCGGACGCCGGGACGCTCGACAAGGGCGTGGCGGCGCTCACCGCGGCCTATCCCAAGGGCGACGTGGCGCGGTACTTCTGGACGCTCTTATGGCAGGACCCGGACACGTGGGGCGGCCTGCAGGGACGCCCGGAACTGCAGATCTGAGCCCCACGCGTGGCACCCTTCGAGCGTCACCTCTTCATCTGTACCAATCAGCGCCCATCAGGGCACCCGCGTGGCTGCTGCAACCCGGACGCGGGTGACGCGCTCCAGAAGGCCTTCAAGAAGGCCCTGGCCGAACGTGGGATCGCGCGACGGGTGCGCGCCAACAAGTCCGGCTGCCTCGACCAGTGCGAGCACGGCCCCACCGTCGTGGTCTATCCCGACGCCGTCTGGTACGGCGGCGTCACCGAGGCGGACGTGGCCGAGATCGTCGAGCAGCATCTCGCCGGGGGAGCGCCCGTCACGCGTCTGCGCCTGGCCGACTCGTGCGTGAACACGGCGACCTGTCCGCACCGCCCCCGGAGTTGACGATGGAAGCCCTGCTGACCGCAGATGCCCTGATCGCGCTGGTCACCCTCACCGTCCTGGAGGTGGTGCTCGGCGTCGATAACGTGATCTTCATCTCGATCCTGGCAGGCAAGCTGCCCGCCGAGCAGCAGCAGCAGGCGCGCCAGGTGGGCTTGCTGGCCGCCATGGGCATGCGGATCGCGCTGTTGTTCTCGCTGGCGTGGATCGTCCGGCTGACGGCGCCGCTCTTCACCGTGCTCGGACAGGAGATTTCGGGACGTGACATGATCCTGCTGGGCGGCGGCCTCTTCCTGCTGGCCAAGGCCACGCACGAGATCCACGACAAGCTGGAGGGCGAGGAAGGGCATGTCTCGGCCCGCGTCGCGCCGTCGTTCGCCGCGGTGGTCGGGCAGATCATGCTGCTCGATATTGTCTTCTCGCTCGACTCGGTCATCACGGCGGTGGGGATGGCCGACGAGCTGATCGTGATGGTGCTCGCCGTGGTCATCGCCGTTGGCATCATGATGATTTCAGCGGCCTCCATCAGCCGCTTCGTGAACAGGCACCCGACGGTCAAGGTGCTTGCGCTCAGCTTCCTGCTGCTGATTGGCGTGTCGCTCGTGGCCGAGGGCCTCGACACCCACATCCCGAAGGGCTACATCTATTTCGCGATGGCCTTCTCGGTGTTCGTCGAGATGATCAACCTGCGCGTCGCCGCGAAGCGGAAGGCCGCGCCGGTGAAGCTGCACCAGCCATACTGACGCTCGCTGCCGTGGCGCCTCGCGGTGACGGGGGGAGCGCTCGCTGGATCGGCGCCTCGCGGTGACGGGGGGGAGCGCTCGCTGGATCGGCGCCTCGCGGAGACGGGAGGAGCGCTCGCTGGATCGGGGCCTCGCCGGTCGGGAGGGGAGCCTCGCCCGTCGGGAGGGGACTGACGGCGATCGGGAAGGTGCGCGGGTCACCCTGGCGTGGACTGGTCTGGGACAGCGGGACTGCCGTCCGGACGGCGAAGCCCCCGCCCGACGCCGACGCGCGTTAGTGATGCCGCGCGCGTGCCCCTCCCGTCCGCGCGAGACAACGAAGGCGCCGAGCGTCCCCGACTGCGTGACTCGTGTGCCGTCCGGATCCCGACACGCGAAGCCCCTCCCGACGCCGACGCGCGTCAGTGAGGCGGCGCGCGTGCGCCTCCCGACAGCGCGAGACGGCGAAGGCGCCGAGCGTCCCCTCCCGTCAGCGCGAGCAGGGCGAGCCCGCGCGAGCGCGGCCCCCGCCCGACGCCGACGCGCGTTAGTGATGCCGCGCGCGTGCCCCTCCCGTCCGCGCGAGACAACGAAGGCGCCGAGCGTCCCGACTGCGTGACTCGTGTGCCGTCCGGATCCCGACACGCGAAGCCCCTCCCGACGCCGACGCGCGTCAGTGAGGCGGCGCGCGTGCGCCTCCCGACAGCGCGAGACGGCGAAGGCGCCGAGCGTCCCCTCCCGTCAGCGCGAGCAGGGCGAGCCCGCGCGAGCGTCCCCCCGCGAGCGTCCCCCCGCGCGCGTCAGTGGCGCGCCGCGATCCAGCGCGCGATCGCGTCCTGAATCTCGGCGTGGACGTCAGCCTGATCCCGGCCGCTGGACTTCAGCACGCCGAAGGAGTGGTCGCCTCCGGCGACCGTCAGTATCTCGATGGGCGGATGGGACCCGGCGTCGAACACCGCCTCGCGGATCTCATCGGGACCGCCAAAGGGGTCGCGCGTGCCCTGGACGATGAGCGCGGGCACGTGGAGTCGGCGCAGGTGCGACACGCGGTCCCCGCTGCGCCGGCCTCCGGGGGGCGCCAGGGGATACCCCAGCGCGATGATGCCCGCAAGCGGCGGTACTGCCGCCGGCCACGACGCCGGGTCCGCGCCGAGATGCGTGGCCATGCGCCCGCCCATCGACTTCCCCCCGACGAACAAGCGTGAGGCCCGCACCCGCTCGCAGGCCCCCATTACGGCCGCCCGGAACGCCGCCTCCAGCACGGGCGCCCGATCCGGTGTCTTCCGCCGCCGTGCCATGTACGGGAAGTCGAAGGTCACCACCGCGATCCCGCGGGCGGCCAGGGCCGACGCGTACCCGGTCATGAAGGGGCTGGCCTGACCGGCGCCGGCGCCGTGGGCCAGGACCAGCAGGGCCGTGGTGGGCGCCGGTCCATGGGCCTCGTAGAGGACCGCCGGGAGCGGGTCGGGCTGCGCGTTGACGGTGAATGGTATGGGGCTCATGGCCTGGTGACTCCCTGTCTCTGTAGTACCATAACCCGCTACACCGTCAGTGGCTGTTTGTCTGTAAATGTCTCTCTCTGGAGAGGTTACGTGAGTCGTTCGTCGACCTGTTCCGCCTGCCTCGCCCTCCTGCTCTCGTGCGTGCTCGTCCCGGTTTCAGCCCTGGGTCAGTCGTTGCAGATCGCTCCGGCGCCAGGTGGCGCCGCCGCCCGGCCGACCGCCAGCGCGACGCTGGTGGCGGAGGGCCCGACCATCGATGGCGATGTGATCGGGGATGCCATCTGGCAGCAGGCGACGCCCATCACGGGATTCAGGCAGTACCAGCCCAACGAAGGCCAGCCGGTGTCCGAGCGCACCGAGGTCCGCATGATCTTCACGCGCGACACCCTCTACGTCGGCGTCGTGTGCTACGACAGCGACCCCGCCCATATCATCGTCACGGATTCGCGTCGAGACAGCTCCCTCGATAACACCGACAGCTTCCGGATGATCTTCGACACGTTCCGGGACGTGCAGAACGGCTTCGTCTTCGGCACCAATCCGGCCGGCGTCGAGTATGACGGCCAGGTCACCAACGAAGGCCAGGGGGGCGGCGGCCTGGGCGGCGGCAACCAGCAGGCCGGCTCCGGCGGCGGATTCAATTTGAACTGGGACGGCGCCTGGGAAGTGCGCACGAAGACCACGGACATCGGCTGGATGGCGGAGTTCGCCATCCCGTTCAAGACGCTCCGTTACCCCGCATCGACGAACCAGGTATGGGGCGTCAATTTCCAGCGCAACATTCGCCGCAAGAACGAGGAAGCGTACTGGGCGCCCATTCCACGGCAATTCAACCTGTTCCGCGTGTCGATTGCGGGCACGGTGTCCGGCCTGCAGCCGCCGGCCTTCCGCAACTTCAAGCTGATTCCCTACGTGCTCGGAGACGTCTCCGCGATCGGCGTGAATCCCGTGGATCCCGACCCGGATGGCAACGCGGGTGTCGATCTCAAGTACAACCTGACGCCGAGCCTGACGCTCGATGGCACGTACCGCACCGACTTCGCGCAGGTCGAAGTGGACGACCAGCAGGTGAACCTGGATCGGTTCAACCTGTTCTTCCCCGAGAAGCGTCCGTTCTTCCTCGAGAACGCCGGGTTCTTCTCCGTGGGCAATCCCGGAGAGGTGGACCTGTTTTTCAGCCGGCGCATCGGCCTGAACGCGAACGGCGAGCCCATCCCGATCATCGGCGGCGGCCGCGCGTCGGGGAAGGTCGGGCTCTGGAACGTCGGCCTGCTCGACATGCAGACGAGCGAGGTGAGCCTGGAGGATTCCACCACCGGTGCCGCGACGCCGACCAACAACTTCGCGGTGGTCCGCATCAGCCGCGAGCTGCCCAACCGCTCGGCGGTTGGCGGCATCTTCGTCAACCGCGCCGGCTTCGGCGACTTCGCCGGGGACTCCGACTACAACCGGACCTATGCCGTGGACGGCAAGTGGGGGATTGGCCGGAACTCGCTCGTCTCGGGCTTCCTGGCGAAGACGGACACGCCGGGGGTGAGTGGCCGCGACCACTCCTTCAACCTGCGCGCGCGTGTGCTCTACCCGAAGTGGGACCTGGACGCCGGCTACCAGGAGGTCGGCGACGACTTCAACCCGGAGGTGGGCTTCCTCACCCGCAAGGGCTACCGGAAGCCGGACGTGCGCGTGATGACGCGCTTCCGCCCGAAGGACTTCATGAAGCTCCAGGAGGTCCGGCCACACGCGACGTTCCGTGGGTTCTGGGGCTTCGACGGGTTCCAGGAAACCGGGTACGCGCACCTGGACAACCACTGGCAGTTCAAGGACAGCTCCGAAGTGCACACGGGCATGAACCTCACGCGCGAAGGCCTCCGTGTGCCGTTCCAGATCTTCCCCGGCATCTTCGTGCCGCCCGGCACCTACGACAACGCGGAGGCGCAGCTGGTCTACATGACCAACCAGGGCGCCCCGCTCAGCCTCAACCTGCAGACGTTCATCGGCGGCTTCTTCTCGGGCAGTCGCGTGACGCTCAACCCGACGTTCCGCTTCCGCCCCTCCGAGATCTTCCAGATGGAGATCGCCTACTCGCGGAACAACGTCAACCTGCCGCAAGGGGACTTCGACACCAACCTCGTACGGACGCGCCTGTCGTACTCGTTCAGCCCCCGGATCTTCACCCAGGCCCTGATTCAGTACAACGACCGGGCCGACATCTGGTCCATGAACCTGCGCTTCGGCTGGCTGCAGGCCGCCAACACCGGCCTCTTCATCGTCTACAACGACAGCCGCGGCCTGTACGACCTGTTCCCGGACCGGCCCGAGCGCACCGACCGGTCGCTGACCCTCAAGTTCTCGCGGATGTTCGACGTGCTGCGGTGATCGCGCGCACGATTGCCACGACCACGCACGGCCGCTACCTCGTCGACCCGTGCGACCTGCCGGTGGGGCTCCTCGTGGGCTTCCATGGTCAGAGCGAGACGGCTGCGATTGAGCTGGAGCACCTGCGCGCCATCCGGGGTGGCCGGCCCTGGTCGCTCGTCAGCGTGCAGGGGCTGCACCGCTACTACACGCGCAAACGCGACGTCGTCGCCGCCTGGATGACGCGGGAGGACCGCGAACTGGCCATCGCGGACAACATCGCCTACGTCAGCGCGGTCCTCGACGCGGTGGAGGAGACGATGCCGGGCGGAGCCGGGCGGCTGGTCTACTGCGGGTTCTCCCAGGGGACGGCCATGGCCTATCGCGCGGCCGCGTTCGCCGGCCACCTGGCTGAGGGTTTGCTGATCCTGGCTGGCGATCTGCCGCCCGACGTGGCCGAGGTTGCCTCGACGCTTCCGCCAGTGCTGATTGGCCGCGGCGCGGCGGAGGAGTGGTTCACCGCGGAGAAGGCGGCCATCGACATCGCTCGCCTGCGCGAGGCCCGCGTGCGGGTGGAGGAGCACGTGTTCGACGCCGGTCACGTCAGACACCCGTCGTTCGCCGAGCGCGCGGGACGGTTCCTCGACGAACTCACAGCAGGAGGTAGGAGGTAGGAGGCAGGAGGCAGGAAGTAGGAAGTAGGAAGTAGGAAGTAGGAGGTAGGAAGTAGGATCAATCGCCGAATCGCCCAATCGCTCAACCCTATCGCCATTCCCCAATCGCTGAATCACTCAACAATCGCCGATCGTCCATCCTCAATCACTCAATGCAGCGCCGCGAGCCGTCGTGCCAGCGCCATGATGGTGAGCGGCGACGACCCCTCGGCCTTGTTGTTGACGAGGATGAAGACGCGCCGGCCCCGGCCCAGCGCGCGACGCGTGACGGTGACGACATCGGCGCGCATGGCTTCGTCCGGCTCGACGATCCGGTCGAAGGGCGTGAAGCGGTCCCGCTGGTCCTCGTACCACGTGCCCGGCCTCAGCAGCAGGCGCACGACGGCGAACGGGCCCTCCTCGGGCGGGACGACCACCGCCTGATCGGCCGGGCGCGGCATGGCGCTCCAGTAGTTGTAGGTGTGTGCGAGGCCGTGGCGATCCAGCAGGTCGCGATACACCGGCGTCAGGAGCCGGACATCGCGCAGCTCGATCGCGTACTCGAACTCCCTGGGCAGGGCGGCCAGGAAGCGGTCCAGCCTCCGGTGAAAGTCCTGCGGGGACAGGCGCTGCTGGCGAGGGAAGGGCGGGAACTCCAGCAGGATCGGGCCGGTGTGGTCGCGGAACACCGCGGCGCACGGGGCGAGCAGATCGGCCGTCAGGCGCTCCACCGACAGGAAATCGGGGTTGGACACCTGCTGGCCCGGGGCGCCGAGCGCCAGCGCGGTGACCGCAGCGGGCGCCTTGAAGCAGCACCGGAAGCCCGTCGGCAGCTGGGCGGCGTACTCCTGCAGGTCCGCCATGGGGATGGGAGCGTAGTAACTGCGGTCCACGCCGACCGTGGTCAGCAGGGGGTGCCTGGCGTACTCGCGGAGGCCTTCGCGCGCGAGCGACGCCTGGGTGCGGGCGGATGAATAGACGATCCCGCGCCACCCGGGAAAGCTCCACGAGCTGGTGCCGAAGTGCACGCCGCCGGGGACCGAGGCTGCCAGGGCCCGTGCCTCCTCGTGCACACGGGACAGCGCCTGCGCATGGACGTCGTCAGGGCGCGGTGCGGGCTCGTCGTCGAACAGCGTGAGCTGAGGGCTCATGGCCTTATCCTATTGTGGCGTGACCGAGACCCTGCAGGACCTTGGCTGGGACGACCGGTGGGCCGCGGCCTTCGAGGCCACGGCCTCGGACGACATGGTCCCGGCGCGCGTGACGATCGAGTTCAATCACCTCTACCGGGGCGTGGCTCCCGCAGGCGAACTCCAGCTGCAGCATGCGGGCCGCTTCAAGCACCGCGCGCTGGAGCGGAGCCAGTTGGCGGCCGTCGGTGATTGGGTCGTCGTGAAGCCGGCACCCGGCCAGTCGTCGGGCACCATTGAAGCGGTGCTGCCGCGGCGCAGTCACTTCTCCCGGAAGGTGGCCGGCGAGCTCACCGAAGAGCAGGTGGTGGCGGCCAACATCGACACGGTGTTCGTGGTCATGGGCCTGGACGGTGACTACAATCTCCGCCGCCTGGAGCGATACCTGCTGCTGGCGTACGAGAGCGGGGCCGTCCCGATCGTGCTCCTGAGCAAGGCGGACCTGGCTGCAGACCTGTCGCGTGCCGAGACCGAGACGCAGGCGGTGGCACAGGGCGCCCCCGTCTATCCTGTCAGCGTCGTGACCGGCCAGGGGCTCGCCGACGTGCTCCGCCATCTCGGGCCAGGCCGCACCGGGGCCCTGCTCGGGTCGTCGGGTGTGGGCAAGTCCACGCTGATCAACGCGCTGGTCGGCGAAGCCCGGCTGCGCACGCAGGAAGTGCGGGCGTCCGACTCGCGGGGGCGCCACACGACCCGCCACCGGCAGCTGATCGTCCTGCCGGGCGGCCGGGGACTGCTCATCGACACGCCGGGGATGCGGGAACTGCAGCTCTGGGACGTGACGCAGGCCACCCGTGAGGCCTTCGACGACATCGACGCGCTGGGGGCCCGGTGTCACTTCACCGACTGCCGTCACCGCGACGAGCCTCGCTGCGCGGTGAAGCAGGCGGTGGCCGACGGCCGCCTGGCCGCGGAGCGGCTGGCCAGCTACGTCAAGCTCCAGGAGGAACTGGTGGCCCTCGACGCCCGGAAGGATGCGCGCGCGCTCATCGACGAGAAGCGACGGTCGAAGGTCATGGGGAAGGCCCTCAAGCAGTTCCAGAAGCAGCGCGGTCGTTGATCGCGCGCGAGCCACACGAATGCCGATGCAGACCGTTCCCCTCGTGTTCTCCGTGGTCCCCGATGGCGAGGCCCGGGCCCGCGCGTTCCGCGAGCGCATGAGCGAGCGCCGCACCGTTCGCGACTTCTCCACGCGTCCGGTGGCGCGTGCGATCGTGGAGGACGCGATTCGCGCGGCGGGGTCGGCGCCGAGCGGCGCAAACCAGCAGCCGTGGCACTTCGTCGCCGTCAGCCGCGACGACATGGCCCTGCGCCGCCGGTTGCGCGAGGCCGCCGAGGACGAAGAGCGCGAGTTCTACGCGCATCGCGCGCCGCAGGCGTGGCTCGATGCCCTCGCGCCACTGGGCACGGATGCGAGCAAGCCGTTCCTGGAAGCCGCGCCGTGGCTGATCGCCATCTTCGTGCAGCCGCACGGCGTGTCCCCGTCCGGCGGGATCGTCAAGCACTACTACGCCACGGAGTCGGTGGGGATCGCCGCCGGGCTGCTGATCGCGACGCTGCACCTGGCCGGTGTCGCCACGTTGACCCACACGCCGAGCCCGATGGGGTTCCTCAATACGCTGCTGGACCGGCCGCCACACGAGCGGCCGTTCCTGCTGCTCGTGGCGGGCTACCCGGCCGAGGGCGCGCGCGTCCCGGACATCACGCGCAAGCCCCTCGACGCCATCAGCACGTTCCGCTAGTTCCTCGCCTCGCGCTTCGCCGCCTCGCGGCGCGCGAGGGCGGCGGCCGTGCCGATGTTGAGCTCGCGACGGACCTCGTACCCCATGTCCAGGGCCGCGTTGGTTTCCCACCCCTGGAGGCCGCCTGCGCGGTTCGATTGCCCGATCCGCTCGTAGAGCGTGGTCAGCGCGCTCTCGCTGTCGACCTCGGGGTGCTCGATCACCTCGACGACGTGCTGCAGCTCGTGCGCCAGTGTCGCGATCATCTGGTCGCCGCCGAGCTCGGGGTGCAGCATGACGCGGAGGTACCGGTGCGTCCCGGCGCTCCCCACGAAGACGAGCCGGCCGGCCAGCCCCTTGATCATGCGCGGATCGATCCCGGCGTAGACGAAGACGTTGCTGGCCTCAATCCTGTCCACGAGCCCGCGCAGCAGGCTGGAGCGCTCGACGCCGTTGCGCAGGGCCGGACCGAGCCGCTGATCCGTCAGTCGAATCCTGGGACCGCCGTTGCGCCACCACTCGACGACCGGTGGTGCCGGCTGTGGGGCCACGGCGGGCAGGCTTGGCTCGAAGCTCCGTGCGGGCAACGGATGCTGCGCGGTGACGGGTGCGGTCAGCAGGACCGCCAATCCGCAGACACCGGGGACGAGTGACAGACGCATCTGGAGTCCTCCCGCCCTTCACCATCACGTCCACGTGATCGAACAGGCCAGCAGGCGTGCAAACTGGTGATGTAGACGGGGGACCCCCATGGCCGGTTCGGCGATCGCCCGAGAAGCCGGACGTGAATGGCGGGACGAGCGCGACCGGGTGATAATGGCGCGCATGCGCGCATGGATGATCGTGTTCGGGCTGGCCCTTCTGCTGCCCGCGCGGGCGGCGGCCCAGGCACCGCAACAGGCAGTCCTGGAGACGACGGCTGGCACCATCGTGTGGGATCTGCTCGCCGACAAGGCCCCGAACCACGTCGCGCTCTTCATCAAGACCGCGCAGGCCGGCGGATTCGACGGCACGACGTTTCATCGCATGGTGCGGTACGGGATCGTGCAGGGCGGAGACCCCGTGACCAGGGATCCCGGTGCGCGCGACAAGTACGGCTCCGGCGGCCTCAACCAGCTGAAGACGGAGATCACCGACGAGCGGCTGACGCGCGGCGCGGTGGCCGCGGTCCAGGTGCCCGGCAAGCCAGACAGCGCCGGGACCCAGTTCTTCATGTGCGTCAACGCGCAGCCGTCACTGGACGGCACGTACACCGTGTTCGCGCGCATCGTCGAAGGCATCCTCGTGGCGCAGAAGATCTCCGAGACGCCCGTGGACGACAAGGGGCAGGCGACCGAGCGCGTGGTGCTCACGAAGGTCACCATCCGCGACAAGCCTGCCGAGACACCGGAGCCGTTCGCAATGGAGGCCGTGGAGGACCTCGCGCGATACCGCGCCGTTCTCGAGACCTCGGCGGGGGAGATCACCGTGTCCTTCACACCCGACACGGCTCCGAACCACGTGCGCAACTTCCTTCGGCTCGCGCAGGCCGGTGTCTACGATGGCATGTCGTTCCACCGCGTCGTGAAGGGGTTCGTGATCCAGTCGGGGCACCTGCCGACGCGAAAGGAGCCCCTCGGTGAGCGGCAGCAGTCCTACATCCGGCCGTTGAAGGCCGAATTCAACGACCAGGTGCACGACCTCGGGACGCTGTCCATGGCCCGGACCGAGGACCCGGACAGCGCCACCTCGTCCTTCTTCCTCGTCACCGCGCGGGCGCAGGCGCTGGATGGCAAGTACACGGTGTTCGGCAAGGTGGAGAGCGGCATCGACGTGGTGCAGACGATCGAGGGCGTGGCCGTGAACGGCGAAACGCCCATCGAGCGCGTCGAATTGATCCGCGTGAGGGTCGAGAAGCGGTAGGGCGCGCCCCGCGCTGCGTCCTACTTCGCCGCGGCGAGCGCCTTCACCACGTCGATCTGGAAGCGGACGAACCGGTGGAGCTCGGCCTCCAGGATGCGCTCCTGGTCGCTGTGCGCGCCGAAGCCCTTGGGGCCGTCCTCGGTGTCGAGGGCCGGCCCGATCCCGTAGCAGTTGATGCCCTTCGACCGGATCTGCGCCATGTCGCTGGCGCCGGTGCTCATCGTGGGCAGCACCTCGGCGTTGTAGTGTGCCTTGATCTGCTGCTCGATCACCGTGAACGCCTCGGTGGTCAGGGCGGACGCCCCCGCCGGACGATACCGATCCCGGGCCCAGCGCACCTCGACGTTCGGATCGTCAATCACGCGTCGCACCGTCTCGAGGAACGCACTCTGGTCCTCATCGGGGTGGAGGCGGACGTCGATGGTGGCCCTGGTCTCCGAGGGGATGACGTTGTAGCGGTAACCGCCGCCCACGATGGTCGGGACGAGCGAGGTGTGGAGCATGGACCAGTGCTGCGGTTCGTGCTCGAGCATCCACTCCGCGGCGGGGCCGTGCACGCGCGGATCGGGGTTCAGCACGTCGCGATACCGCGCCGCCTGTTCCGGCGTCGACATCGACGCGAGCTTGCGGAAATACGTGCCGGTCGTCTCGTTGACGCGGAGCGGCGGGATCCACGCCGCCACCTTGCCCACCGCGGCCGACAGGCGCGTGACCGCGTTGTTCTTCGAGGGGACGGAGCCGTGCCCGGCCGGTCCGCGTGCGATGATCTCGACCGCACGCGGCTCCTTCTCCGTGGTCCCGACGTTGGCGCGCGTGACCCGGCCGCCGGTGCGGACGACTCCGCCACCCTCGGCGAGGCAGTACTCGGCGTTGATGGCCTCCAGATGGTTGTCAATCATGAACTGCGCGCCGACTTCCGGGGCGCCCTCCTCGCCGGACTCGGCCAGGAAGATCACGTCGCGATCGAGCGGCGTGTTGGCGCGCTTCAGGGTCAGCATCAGCATCAGGGTGGCCACCAGGTTGTCCTTGTCGTCCACCGTGCCCCGGCCGTAGATGTAGCCGCCGTCACGCACCGCGCCGAACGGCGGGTGGGTCCACTTCTTCGGGTCCACGGTGACGACGTCCGTGTGGCCCATGACCAGCAGCGGCCGCTTCTTGCCGTTGCCCTTCAGCCGGGCCACGAGATTCGGCCGCTGCGGGTCCTTCGCGAAGACCTGGTACGGGATCCCTGCCTTGTCGAGCACCTGCTTCAGGTACTCCACGGCCCGGACCTCGTTGCCCGGCGGGCTGCTCGTGTCGAGCTGCACCAGGGCCTGGAAGTGGGCGAGCGTCTCGGCTTCGAAGGCGGCGTCTGGCTTCGACTGCGCGCCGAGCGGCGGCGTCAGGGCTGCCAGCAGGAGGACGGTGACCAGCAATCGCGTCGACATCCCCGCAAAGTAACACACGATTCAGCGTCCGGGGAGACCACGAGGACGCGAAGCACACGAAGGTCGGCACGAAGTCTGTCTTGGATCCGATGTCGTCTTCGTGCTCGCCGTCGTGACCTTCGTGGCTTCGTGGTCTCTTCTGTCACGGTGTATCGAAGGGCAGTCGTGCCGCGGTGTCCCGGACGGCCGGCGCCTGCGGGGAGTCCGAGAAACCGTGCACGCTGACGCCGAGCAGGCGCACGGGTCGCCGGCCAGCTTCGGTGCGGTCCAGCAGGGCGAACGCGCGGGCCGACAGCTCGTCGGCGTCCCGTGTTGCGGTGCGCGTACTGTGACTTCGCGTGACCGTCGTGAAGTCGCTGTACCGTACCTTCAGCACCACCGTGCGGGCGAACAACTGCCTGCGCTCGAGCCAGGCAGCGGCATCCCGGGCCATCTCGTCCACCTCGCGCTGGATATCGGCCAGCTTCGTCAGGTCCTCGGGGTAAGTGCTCTCGGATCCGGACTGCTTGGTCGGCCGATTCGGCTCCACCGGACGGTCGTCGTGTCCGTGGGAGAGCGCCAGCAGCCACTCGGCGAGATTGCCCACCAGGCGCTGGAGATCGTGGAGGGATCGGGCGCGAACGTCGGCCAGCGTGTGCAGGCCGTGCTCCCGGAGCCGTGCCGCGGTCTTGGGCCCCACACCCCAGAGCGCATCGACCGGCAGGTTCTGGACGAACGCGTCCACGCGCTCGGGGGGGACGACCGTCAGGCCGTCGGGCTTCTTCCAGCCCGACGCGATCTTCGCCAGAAACTTGTTGGGCGCGACTCCCGCGGAGGCGGTCAGGCCGGTCGCGTCCAGTATCTGTGCCTTGATCCGCCGGGCCACCGTCACCGCCAGCGGCTCGTTCCATGCATTACTGGTGACGTCGAGGTACGCCTCGTCGAGCGAGAGCGGCTCCACGAGTGGCGTGACCGCCCGGTAGATCGCGAAGACCTGCTGTGAGACCGCACGGTACTTCGAGAAGTCCGGTCGGACGACGATCAGGCCCGGGCACAGGCGGATGGCCCGCGACATGGGAATGGCCGACCGCACGCCGTACCGCCGCGCCTCATAGCTCGCGGCGCAGACCACGCCGCGGCCACGTGGATCGCCACCGACGGCGACCGGCTTCCCGCGGATCGCCGGATTGTCGCGCTGCTCGACCGACGCGTAGAACGCGTCCATGTCGATGTGGAGGACCTTGCGCATCTCATCCGGTACTGCCGAAGCCGCCGCGGGTCGGCGTCTCCATGTCCGCGACTTCCTCCCACCTCACCCGGGGCGCCGGCAGCACGATGCCCTGCGCGATGCGCTCGCCGCGTCTCACCAGGACGGGCGCGTCGGTGATGTTCAGCACCTGCACCTTCACCTCGTCGAGAGGGCCGCAGTAGTCGGCGTCCACCACCCCCACGCCATTGGCGACCATCAACCCGCGCTTGAGCGGCGTGCTGCTGCGCGCGAAGATCCCCAGGAAATGGCCGTTCGGCACCGCAATCACGAGTCCCGTCCCCACGAGCCTGATCTGCCGGGGCGGTATCTCGACGTCCACGGCCGCCGCCAGGTCGAAGCCCGCGGCGGCGCCGGTGGCCGGCTCGGGCAGGCCAATCGTCGGGTCCAGGCGCTTGATACGAAGGAGCATGGGAAGATAGTACAAGCACACGCGGGTGCCGGGTGCCGGGTGCGGGGTGCAGGGGTGCAGGGGTGCAGGGGTGCGGTGCAGAGTGCCGGATGCCGCGTGCGGAGTGCGATTGAGGGATTGAGGGATTGATGAGTATGCGATTGCTGAAGGCGTGGGCGCTGGGCGTGGCGGTGCTCGTGACGGCCGGGGTGGTCGTGGGGGCGGAGCAGGCCGCACCGTCGGCGCCGTTGCCGGCCTCGAATGCGGCCGATGTGGCGCTCGACCGCCCGCTGCCGATCGACCCCGCCGTTCGCAGCGGGACGCTCGCGAACGGCCTGCGCTTCTTCATCCGGCAGAACGGCCGTCCCGCGAAGCGCGTGTCCATGCGACTGGCGGTTGACGCGGGCTCGTTGCAGGAGGAGCCCGACCAGCGTGGACTGGCGCACTTCCTGGAGCACATGGCCTTCAACGGGACTGAGCATTTCAAGCCGGGCGAGCTCGTCGCGTTCCTGGAGTCGATCGGCGCGCGCTTCGGCCCGCACGTGAACGCGTCCACCAGCTTCGACGAGACCATCTACATGCTGGATGTCCCGACGGATCGCGACGGCTACGTGGACAGGGGCCTGCTGGCCCTTCGTGACTTCGCGGCAGGCATCGAGCTGCCGCCAGCCGAGGTCGAGAAAGAGCGCGGCGTCGTTCTCGAGGAGTGGCGCGGCCGCCTCGGTGCCAGCTCGCGCATCACGGACACACAGCTCCCGGTCCTGCTGCAGGGCTCGCGGTATGCCGACCGGCTGCCGATCGGTACGCCCGAGGTCATCAAGGGGGCGCCGCGAGATCGGATCCTCGCCTTCTATCGCCAGTGGTACCGCCCGGATCGCATGGCGGTGGTCGTCGTTGGCGACGTCGATCCCGCGGAAACCGAGAAGCAGGTGCGCGCCCGTTTCGAGAGCATCCCTCGGCCGGCGGCGCCCGCGACGTCGGTGGACCGCTCGATTCCGCCCCACCAGGAGACGCGCTACAGCCTGGCCACCGACCCGGAAGCCCAGGGCTGGACGGTGGCCGTCAACTTCAAGGGCCGCGCCGAGGAGCAGCGCACCGTGGCCGACTACCGCCGGTCGCTGGTGCAGCAGCTCGTCGGCGAGATGTTCAATCCGCGCCTCCGCGATATCGCCCGCCGGCCGAACGCGCCTTTCCTGGGCGCCGAAGCTGGCGCGAGCACCTTCGGCCGGTCGCTGCAGATCTTCGACATCGGCGCCGCGGTGCCGGAGCACGGGCTCGCGCAGGGGCTGGAGGCCGTCATGCTCGAGGCCCGCCGGGTGCAGCAGTTCGGCTTCTCGGCCGACGAGCTGGACCGCGCACGCCGTGCGCTGCTGGCGTTCTACGAGCGTGCGTACAACGAGCGTGCCACCAACGAGAGCCCGCGCTACGCGAACGAGTACGTGCGCCACTTCCTCGAGGGAGAGCCGATTCCCGGCATCGAGTTCGAGTACCGCGTGGCCGCGACACATGTGCCGACGATTACCGTCGAGGAGGTCTCGAGCGCCGCCAGGGCTTTCATTACCGACGAGAACCGCGTCGTCCTGGCGGTGGCCCCCGAGAAGGCGGGTGCCACACCGACCGTGGACAGCCTGCGCACGGCGATCGCGCGCGCGAGCGCGGCGCCGCTGGAGCCGTGGACCGATCCGACCGCGGGCATGGCCCTGGTCGGCACGCCGCCGGTCCCCGGCACGGTGAGGTCCACGCGATCGATTGCGGAGCTGGGCGTCACCGTGGTGACCCTGTCGAACGGCGTCGAGGTGTGGATGAAGCCCACTGACTTCAAGAACGACCAGGTGTTGTTCAGCGCCTATGCGCTCGGCGGCACCTCACAGGCACCCGAGGCGGACTTTCACGGCGCGGAGATGGTGTCGTCGCTGGTCGGGGTGGGGGGGCTGGGCGGCTTCAGCCCGGTGGACCTGAGCCGGATGCTGGCCGGCAAGATCGCGAGCGCCACACCCAGTGTCGGCAGCTACACCCAGGAGATTGGCGGGTCCGCCACGCCGCGCGACATCGAAACCGCGCTGCAGCTCAACTACCTGGCGTTCACGTCCCCGAACTTCACGCCCGAGACACTGGATCTGCTCAAACGGCGCCTCGGCGCGATGCTCGCGAACCAGGCGCAGAGCCCGCGCGCGGTGTTCGGGGAGAAGGTGAGCCTGGTGAACGCGTCCAACCACTACTCGGCGCGCATGATCACGCCCGCGGACCTGGCCGGGCTGAAGCTGGACGCGATGCAGCAGTTCTACCGCGCGCGCTTCGGGAACGCGGCGGACTTCACCTACTTCTTCGTCGGGGCGTTCACGGTGGACGAGCTGACGCCCCTCGTCGCGCGCTGGATCGGCGCGCTGCCGTCCACGGGGACGAAGTCGGCCGCGTTCCGCGACATGGGCGTCCGCTTTCCGGGCGCCGTGGTGCGCGAGAGCGTGGTCCGCGGCAAGGACCCGGCCAGCCAGACGGTGATGTCGTTCTTCGCCGACGCCGGGAAGGACGAGTTCGAGATGCACCGCCTTCGCGCCGCCGGCAGTGTCCTCAGCATCCGCCTGCGCGAGATCCTGCGTGAGGATCTGGGCGGCACCTACGGCGTCTCGGTCGGGTACGAGAACAGCCTGCCGCTGCCGGGATACGGAGCGGTCACCATTCAGTTCGGCAGCGCGCCAGAGAACGTCGAGAAGCTGCAGGCGGCGGTCTTCGCCGAGATCGAGCGCCTCAAGGCCGAAGGGCCGACGGCCGAGGACGTGGCCAAGGTGAAGGAGATGGAGAAACGCGACCTCGAGACCAACGCCCGCCAGAACTCCTACTGGGTGGGCTCCCTCCAAGCCGTCCACATGTACGGCTGGGATCCCACCGGCATCCTTCGCCGCCCGCAGCGTGCGGACACGCTGACCCCGGCCATCCTGCACGGTGTTTTCAAGAAGTACTTCCCGCTGGACCGCTACACGGTCGTCACCCTGAAGCCCGAGGCATGACGCGGGAAACCACGAAGATTCGATGGACGCGGAGTCCGGCACGAAGCCCCCTGGAGTGAAAGCGTCCGTCGGTGCAGGGCAGCCGCACTGATGTCTTCGTGGTCTCTTTTGCTATAGTCAGAAGTTCTCATGGCATCGCAATACGTCTACGTGATGAAGGGGCTCGGGAAGACCTATCCTCCCGATCACACGGTCCTCCGCGACATCTGGCTGTCGTTCCTGCCGGGCGCCAAGATCGGCGTCCTCGGCCTGAACGGCGCAGGCAAGTCGACACTGCTGAAGATCATGGCCGGCGTGGAGACGAACTTCGTCGGCGAGGCGTTCGCCGGTGAGGGCGTGACCGTGGGCTACCTGTCGCAGGAGCCGCAGCTCAATCCCGCGAAGGACGTGAAGGGCAACGTCGAGGAGGGCGTGGCGGAGCTGAAGGCCGTCCTCGAACGGTACGACGCCGTCAACATCAGACTGGGCGAGGACCTGTCTCCCGAGGAAATGGAGAAGGTGCTCGACGAGCAGGCAAAGCTCCAGGACCGCATCGACGCGGCCAACGCGTGGGATCTCGACTCGCGCCTCGAGCTGGCGATGGACGCGCTGCGCTGCCCGCCGGGCGATGCGGACGTGAAGACCCTGTCGGGGGGCGAGCGCCGCCGCGTGGCCCTGTGCCGCCTGCTCCTGCAGGCGCCGGACCTGCTCCTGCTCGACGAGCCGACCAACCACCTCGATGCCGAGTCGGTGGCGTGGCTCGAACGGTTTCTCAAGGACTACGCCGGCACCGTCGTGGCGGTGACCCACGATCGGTACTTCCTCGACAACGTCGCGGGGTGGATCCTGGAGCTCGACCGGGGGAGCGGCATCCCGTACGAGGGCAACTACACCGGGTGGCTCGAGCAGAAGCAGGCGCGGCTCCAGCAGGAGGAAAAGGCGGAGACACGGCGGCAGCGCACGCTGCAGCGCGAGCTCGACTGGATCCGCATGTCGCCCCGCGCACGGCAGGCGAAGGGCAAGGCCCGCCTCAACGCGTACGAGCAGCTGCTCAGCGAGGACACGACGCAGAAGGTCGAGTCCGTCGAGATCTACATCCCGCCCGGCCCGCGCCTGGGCGACATCGTCATCGAGGCCCGGCACCTGCGCAAGGCCTACGGCGACACCGTGTTGTTCGAGGACCTGTCTTTCACCCTCCCCCGCGCCGGCATTGTCGGGGTGATTGGGCCCAATGGCGCCGGCAAGACCACGCTGTTTCGCCTGATCACGGGCCAGGAATCGCCTGATGGCGGCACGCTCAGGCTGGGAGAGACCGTGCAGCTCGGCTACGTGGACCAGAGCCGGGACTCGCTCAACCCGGACAAGACGGTGTGGGACGAGATCACCGATGGCCTGGACGAGCTCACGCTGGGCAAGAAGACCGTGGCGTCTCGCGCCTATGTCTCGTGGTTCAACTTCAAGGGCGCGCAGCAGCAGCGCAAGGTAGGCACGCTGTCGGGCGGCGAGCGCAACCGGGTGCACCTGGCCAAGCTCCTGCGGCGGGGATCGAACCTGCTGCTGCTCGACGAGCCGACCAACGACCTGGACGTCGACACGCTGCGCGCGCTCGAGGAGGCGCTGCTCAACTACGCGGGCTGCGTGGTCGTCATCAGCCACGATCGCTGGTTCCTCGACCGCATCGCCACGCACATGCTGGCCTTCGAGGGCGACAGCGAAGTCGTTTGGTTCGAAGGCAACTACCAGGACTACGAGGCGGATCGGCACCGGCGCCTCGGCGCGGCCGCCGACCAGCCGCATCGGATCAAGTACCGGAAGATGACGAGGTCTTGAGGTCTTGAGGTCTTGAGGCTCACCGACCCGGAAAGGAAGCGCAGATGACGACAGACCAGGCCAAAGCCGTCGCCGAAGTCCTTGGGCAGCAGATCCAGCAGGAGTGGATGACCACGGTCAAGGTGCTGGAGGCCATTCCCGAGGCCAGGAAGGACTGGAAGCCCGCGCCGGACAGTCGCTCCGCCTGGGAGCTGGCCGTGCACCTGTGCCGGTCGGACATCTGGTTCCTGAATGGCATCCTCACCCACGACTTCTCACCCGGCCCGCAGGACGCGCCGGCGCCGACCGTCAGCGGATTGATCGACTGGTACAAGCACGAGATGCCGAAGATGCTCGAGCAGGTGCTGGCCATGGATGCGGCGCGGCTTGCGGCGGTGGTGGACTTCTACGGGATGAAGATGCCGAACGCGCACTTCCTCGTCTGGCAGGCCACGCACAACGCGCACCACAGAGGCCAGCTCTCGACCTACCTGCGGCCGATGGGGGCGAAGGTGCCGGCCATCTACGGTGGCAGCTTCGACGAGCCCTGGAAGGGGTAACAGGCTGCTGAAGAGCGCAGCCTGAAGCGAGCAGTGAGACGTCAGAAGCGAGAACGGGAGACCGGAGGGTGACGGGGCTCGTCAGTCGGCGCGGGCTTCTCCCTCTGCTCTTTTCACTGTCAACGGCGTGTGCGCCCCCCGCGCCGGACGCGGTGCTCCTGAACGCCCGCGTCTTCACGGTCGACCCCGCGCGGCCCTGGGCCGAGGCACTCGCGATTCGTGGTGACCGCATCGTCGCCGTCGGAACGTCTGTGGAGGTCGGGGCCCTGGCCGGCGCCACGACGGTGCGGCGTGATCTCGGCGGCCGCACAGTCTTGCCCGGCTTCAACGACGCGCACGTGGTGGACCCGGGCGTGACCGCGCGGGACCTGCGCGGCTTCGTCCAGGCGGCCGTGGCATCGGGCATCACGTCCATGCAGTGGTTCGTAGGCGAACGAACCGTGCGCGAGGCCGGTGCGGCGCTGGTGGAGGCGGGGACCCCCGTGCGTTTCCGGGTGCTGCGCATGCCTCGGCCTGGCCCGCACGGTGACACCGTGGACAGCCGGCCTCACTTGCCGCCCCAACCGAGCGCCCGCGTCGACATCAGGGGGATGGGGTTCGCCCTGGGGGAGCTCGACTCCGAGCGCCTGGTGCAGGCCGTGGGCTGGGCGTACGGCACGGAGGACCTGCTGGCGATCGAGCCCGCCACCGACGCGGTCCTCGGCCGTTATGTTGACGCGGTGGAGGAGACAGGGTTGCCCGAGGTGTGGTCGCGGAAGCGACCGCGCGTGGAGCGCGCCACCGCGACGGCGGCGGCCCTTGCGCCACGCCTGCGCAGGCAGGGCATGGTGGTCGTGCAGCGGCCGGATGGGACCCTCCCGTTGAAGTCGCTGGTCCAAGAGGGTGTGCACGTGGCGCTGGCGACAGGGCGGGGGGCGGGTCCGTTCGAGGTGCTCGCCTGGGCCACGGCCGCAGACCGCGGCGCCGAGGTCCTGACGATGGGGGAGGCGGTGACGGCCTTCACGAGGGGCGGAGCCTATGCGGAGCTCACCGATCGCGAGAAGGGTCACCTGTCGGTCGGTGCGCTCGCGGACCTGACCGTCACGTCCGTCGATCCGTTCACCGCGTCCGCAGACCAGCTCCGCGGCGCGCGCAGCGTGCTCACCATCATCGGAGGCCGGACCGTCCACGATGTTCCCTGACCTTCGCTCCTTCATCGGGCAGCTGCGGCGCGATCGCGATCTCGTGATGATCCAGGCGCCCGTCGACGCACACCTCGAGGCCGCGGAGATCCATCGGCGGGTGATCGCGGCCGGCGGGCCCGCGCTGCTGTTCACCAACGTGCGCGGCAAGTCCTTTCCGCTGGCGACCAACCTGTTCGGCACCGCGCGCCGCGCGGAGCTGGCGTTCGGCGAGCGGCCGCTCCGCTTCATCAAGGACCTGGTCCATTTCGCCGAGACCGTCCTGCCGCCCACGCCGGGGAAGCTCTGGGGGGCTCGCGGGCTCGCCGGACAACTGCTCCGGGTCGGGATCACGCGCGCCCGCTCGGGCCCTGTCACCGAGGTCGTCCGCCGGGATCTGACGCTCGATGCGCTGCCGGTACTCACCTGCTGGCCGGAGGACGGTGGACCGTTCGTCACCCTGCCCCTCGTCTACACGACGCACCCCGACGGCAAGGGATCCAACCTGGCCATGTACCGGCTGCACGTGCACGACGGGCAGACGACGGGCATGCACTGGCAGATCGGGAAGGGCGGCGGGTTTCACTACCAGATTGCCGAGGGGCGCGGCCAGGCGCTGCCGGTGACCGTGTTCGTGGGCGGCCCGCCCGCCCTGATTCTCGCGGCGATTGCGCCGCTTCCGGAGAACGTGCCGGAGATGATGCTGGCGTCGCTCATCGCCGGGCAGCGGCTGCCGCAGGTGCCGGGCCCGGGCGGACACCCGCATCCGCTCGTCGCCACCGCGGAGTTCGCGTTGATGGGTGAGGTGCCACCCGGTGTGCGCCGGCCGGAGGGCCCGTTCGGGGACCACTACGGCTACTATTCGTTGCGTCACGACTACCCGGAGTTTCGCGTGGCGCAGATCGCGCACCGGCGTGATGCCATCTATCCCGCCACGATCGTGGGCAAGCCCCGGCAGGAGGACTTCTACATCGGCGATCTGCTGCAGGAACTGCTCTCGCCGCTGTTCCCGCTCGTGATGCCGGCGGTGGAGCAACTGTGGTCCTACGGCGAAACCGGCTATCACTCGCTCGCGGCCGCGATCGTGAAGCAGCGCTACACGCGCGAGGCCATGTCGAGCGCCTTCCGGATCCTGGGTGAAGGCCAGCTGTCCCTCACGAAGTTCCTGTTCCTGACCGATCGGGCAGTGAACCTCAAGGACTTCCGTGCCACACTGGAGCACGTGCTCGCCCGGACCGACCCTCGTGCGGACCTCTACGTGTTCTCGAACCTGTCGATGGACACGCTGGACTACACGGGCCCGACGGTGAACGAGGGTTCCAAGGGCGTATGGCTGGGCCTGGGCGATCCCGTGCGCGAGCTGCCGAGGGCCTTTGCGCCCACGCACCCGCCGCCGTCAGAGGTTACCGACGTTCGGGTGTTCTGCGGAGGGTGCCTGGTCGCCCAGGGACCGGCCTACGCGGCCGACGCCGGCGCCGCGGCCCGCCTGGCGTCGCACCCGGCCTTTGCCGGGTGGCCGCTGGTCGTGCTGACCGATGACGCGGCGCGGGCGACGCGCAGCGAGATGAACTTCCTGTGGACCACCTTCACGCGCTTCGAGCCGGCGGCCGACATCCACGCCGCGTCGGCGCGGGTGGTGCGCCACCACCTGAGCTACGAGCCGCCGATCCTGATCGACGCGCGCATGAAGCCGTGGTACCCCGACGAGCTCTCATGCCGGCCGGACATCGCCGAGCGGGTGACGGCGCGGTGGAAGGAGTACTTCCCCAACGACCGTGTGGAGATGGGCGACTCGGAGCGCGGACACCTGCGATAATGAACACGTGAGCGACACCACCACGAACGGCATCCGCGTCCAGGTGCGTACCCAGTTCCTCCCGGACCGGAGCGCGCCTCATGACGATCAGTACGTCTTCGCGTACCACATCAAGATCTCGAACATCGGCACGGAGGTCGCACAGCTCATCAGCCGGCACTGGATCATCACGTCCGCAGACGGCGACACCGAAGAGGTGCAGGGGCCGGGCGTGGTGGGGGAGCAGCCGGTGCTCCGGCCCGGGGAGCAGTTCGAGTACACGAGTTTCTGTCCGCTCAAGACCAACGTCGGGACCATGCACGGCAGCTACACCATGACCACTCCCGATGGCGAGGTGTTCCAGGCTCGCATCGCGCCGTTCACCCTCGCCGTCCCCTACGCGCTGAACTAGACCCTATGGCCTTGATGCGTTCAGGCGCACCCCGCATGGCCCGCGCGGAGAGGTCCGGCGCCGGCCGGAGTCTGCCCGGGGCCGCGGACGCCGGCACGAAGAAGCCCTTCAACAAGAGCGCGGCCTGGCGCGAAGCCCGCCAGCTCCTGTACGTCCACCGCAAGCGCCTGCTGGTCGGCTTGGCCCTCATGCTCGTGTCGCGCCTGGCCGGCGTGGTGCTGCCCGCGCTGTCGAAGGTCGTGATCGACGAGGTCATCGGCAAGTCACGCGCGGACCTGCTGGTGCCGATCGCGCTGGCGACAGGCGCGGCCACGGTGGTGCAGGCGGTCACCAGCTTCGCGCTGTCGCAGCTGCTCGGCGTGGCCGCGCAGCGGGCCATCACGGACATGCGGATCCGGGTGCAGGCGAAGATCATGCGCCTGCCGGTCCGGTATTTCGACTCCACCCAGACCGGGGTGCTGCTGTCGCGCATCATGACCGACGCCGAAGGCATCCGGAACCTGGTCGGCACCGGGTTGGTGTCGCTGGTCGGCGGTCTGGTGACGGCGGTCATCAGCCTCGGCGTGCTGCTCTACCTGAACTGGCGGCTCACCGTCGTGACGGCCATCGCGCTGGCCATGTTCGGCGGCGGCATGGCGTACGCGTTCCAGCGGCTCCGGCCCCTGTTCCGGGAGCGCGGGAAGATCCAGGCCGAGGTCAGCGGCCGGCTCACCGAAGCGCTCGGGGGCATCCGGATCGTCAAGAGCTACACGGCGGAGAAGCGCGAGGAGATCGTCTTCACGAAGGGCGCCCACCGCCTGTTCCGCAACATCGCGCAGTCGATGACCGGTGTCTCGGCCACGACGTCCGGGAGCACGGTCATCGTCGGGGTCATCGGCGTCGTGATGATCTGGATCGGCGGCGGCGACATCCTGGCCGGTCGGATGACGCTGGGCGACTTCATCATGTACGTCTTCTTCATCGGGCTGCTGGCCGCGCCGCTCATCTCGATTGCGAGCATCGGCACGCAGATCACCGAGGCGTTTGCCGGGCTCGATCGCATCCGCGAGATTCTGGACATGCAGACCGAGGACGAGGCGGATGCCGACAAGCCGGCGCTGGGGCCCATCACGGGCCACATCCGCTTCGAGGATGTCTGGTTCGAGTACAACCCGGACCGGCCCGTGCTGAAAGGCATCACGTTCGACGCGGCGCCGGGCACGACCACCGCGCTCGTGGGATCGAGCGGGTCCGGCAAGAGCACCCTGATCAGCCTGGTGATGGCGTTCAACAGGCCTCTGAAGGGCCGCGTGCTGGTGGATGGCAAGAGCCTCGGCGACATTCCGCTGCGCGACTATCGCGAGCAGCTCGCGTCGGTGCTGCAGGAGAACTTCCTGTTCGACGGCACGGTCGCGGACAACATCGGGTACGCCAGGCCGGGCGCGACACTCGACGAGATCAAACACGCCGCACGGGTGGCCCACTGCGAGGAGTTCATCCTCAAGTTTCCGGAGGGCTACGACACCATCGTCGGCGAACGCGGCATCAAGCTCTCGGGCGGGCAGCGGCAGCGCGTATCGATCGCGCGCGCCATTCTCGCGCAGCCGCGGGTGCTGATCCTCGACGAGGCCACCTCCAGCCTCGACAGCGAAAGCGAGGAGATGATCCAGGACGGCCTGAAGACGCTGCGCAGTGGACGGACCACCTTCGTCATCGCCCACCGCCTCTCCACGATCAGGAGCGCGGATCAGATTCTCGTCATGGAAGGCGGCGAGATCGTCGAGCGCGGCACGCACGACGCCCTGCTGGCCGCCAACGGCCGCTACCGGCAGCTGTACGACAAACAGTACAAGCTCGAGACCAACCGCTTCATCAACCCGGGCGAAGACTGGACCCCGGAAGCACCAAAGGCGCCAATACCGAAGCCGGCGGTCTCCACCCGCCTCTAACCGCACCCGCCTTCGCTCGAGCGTCGCCGACGAGCTTCGGCGCGGCAAGCCCTGCGGCACCCGCAGCACCTGCCGCACCCTTCGCACCTGCCGCACCCGTCGCACCCGTCGGCACCTGCCAGCACCTGCCCGCACCCGCCCGCACCTGGGTGAAACTTCCTACCCCAAACGCCGTATCCTGTGTGTGGAGACCACGTTGAACGATCCCGCTCAGCTTCTCTCCCTCTTCCTCGAAGGCGCCCTGGGCCGCTCCGGCCGCAAGCGGGCGCGCAAGGCGGCCAGCTTCCTCAGCGGCCACAAGGGTATGGTGACCGCCAGCGGGCTGCTCGCGGCCGCCGGCGTGGCCTGGGGTGTTTATGACAGCTTGAGGTCGGGTGCGCAGGTGCCGGCGGGTGGCGAGCAGGTGCGGGCGGGTGCAGGTACGCCGGGTGCGGCAGGTGCGGCAGGTGCCGCAGGTGCGGGTGCGACAGGTGCGACAGGTGCGGCAGGTGCGCATGTATCGCCAGTCCCCGCCGAGGTGCTGCGCATCGTGCGGCTCGCCGTGTCGGCGGCGCGCGCGGATGGGGAGTTGTCCGCGCCGGAACGCGCCCTGATTCTCGAGCACGCGCGCCGGGCGGGCGTCGAGCGGGAGGCCGAGCGCGAGCTGGAGCAGCCGCATCCACTGGCCGACATCGTCCGCGGCGTGACCGAGGAGCCCGCTCGCCACGACCTCTACACGCTGGCGTACACTATCGTCCGCGCGGATGAGACCGTCACCGGTGGCGAGCGCATTTACCTGGCGCAACTCGCCCATCAGCTTGGACTCGACGCGGCCACGGCCGCGCGCCTCGAGGCAGCGGCGGCCGCCGGCATCGATGCGGCCACCCCTTGATTCCATGGGGCCAGGTTCCGGGTTCCTGACTCCTGACTCCTGACTCCTAACTCCTAACTCCTGACTCCTAACTCCTAACTCCTGACTCCTAACTCCTAACTCCTAACTCCTGACTCCTATGTCCTCACCACAGTGGTTCATGGCCATCGGGGGCCACCAGGTCGGCCCCGTCACCCAGGACGAAATCCTGGCGAATCTGCGGAACGGCAGCATCGATGCCGACACGCTCGTCTTCACGGCCGGCATGGCGACATGGCAGAAGGTGAAGGAGGTGCCCGCCTTTGCCCCCTTTGTCGCCCCCGGGGCTTCGGCGGGGCAGCCTCCGCCGCCGCCCGCTCCGCCCGGACGGCGCGCGCACGACATCGATTTCGTGATCCACGGCAACGAGATGCAGTTCGTCGAGGTGGAGCTGGACCCCGGCGAGGCGGCCGTGGCCGAGGCCGGCGTGTTCATGTACATGACGCCCGGCGTCCAGATGGAGACGATCTTCGGCGACGGGAGCCAGGCCCCGAAGGGCGTGCTCGATGCCCTGCTCGGCGCTGGCAAGCGCATCCTGACGGGCGAGAGCCTGTTCATGACGGTGTTCCAGAACCAGGGACAGGGCAAGCAGCGTGTCGCGTTCGCGGCGCCTTACCCGGGGAAGATTCTCGCGATGGACCTCAAGGCGCTCGGCGGGCAATTGATCTGCCAGAAGGACTCGTTCCTGTGCGCCGCGAGGGGCGTGTCGGTCGGCATCGCCTTTCAGCGCAAGATCGGCGCGGGCCTCTTCGGTGGCGAGGGGTTCATCATGCAGAAGCTCGAGGGCGACGGGCTCTGCTTCGTCCACGCTGGCGGGACCATCCATCACGTCGACCTCATGGCCGGGGAGACACTCCGTGTCGACACCGGGTGTCTCGTGGCCCTGCAACCCAGCGTCAACTACGACATCCAGTTCGTCGGGAAGATCAAGACCGCGCTCTTCGGCGGGGAGGGCATCTTCTTCGCGACCCTGACCGGTCCGGGCCGCGTCTGGCTGCAGTCGCTGCCGCTCAGCCGCATGGCCGATCGTATCTACGCCGCGGCGCCGCAGGTGAGCCGAGGGCGGAAGGAAGAAGGGTCCGTGCTCGACCGCGCCTTCGGGCTTGGAGACCTGATCGACGGCAGATAGGGTACGCTATCGGGATGCGTCGTTCCGGTCTGCTTGCGGCCCTGGCGGCCGTCACCGCGCTGCTCGCTCCGCCCGTCCTGGCGCAGGTCCGGACGGCCTACCCGGAGAAGCGGGGGGTGGCCCTGAGCCAGTTCCCGCGCACGATCAAACTCGCCGAGAACGTTTACGGCTACGAGGAGATCCGGCAGCCGGGCTTCACCACGGTCAGCCTCTTCGTCGTCGGCGCGGACGGTGTCCTGATCGCCGACGGCCAGGGTAGTCCCGCGACCACCCAGAAGCTGCTGGATGCCATCAAGGCTGTGACCCCGAAGCCCGTCAGGTGGTACGTGGTCGGTTCCGATCACGGTGACCACACCGCGGGGAACTCGGTGCTGCCAAGGGACATCACCTACGTCATCCACCCGAACGCGCTGGCACAGATGCGCCGCGATGCCGCCAACCCGAACCGGCAGCCGGGGGCGCCGCCGGTGGTGGTGCCGCCCGCCGCGATGAGCGGCGTCTCGCAGACGATCGACGTCGGCGGCATCGAGGTGCGCGCGTTGTTTCTCGGTCGCGCCCATACGGGCGGGGACCTCATGGTCTACCTGCCGAAGCAGAAGATCCTTTTCATGAGCGAGGCCTACCTGAACCGGGTGTTTCCGGCCATGCGGTCCGCGTATCCGAGCGAGTGGGTCAGCGTGGTGGAGAAGGCGCTCGCCCTCGACGTGGACCGTTACGTCCCTGGTCACGGGTTCATCGAGGAGCCGAAGGTGTCGCGTGAGGAACTCGTCGAGTTCCGCAAAGCGCTGCAGGCCGTGATTGCCGAGGTGAAGCGCCTGCACGCGCAGGGCCTGACTGCCGACGCAGCGACGGCCCAGGCGAACTGGGGGCCCTACACGGACTGGTTCCTGCGCGAGCAGCAGGCGCCCATCGCCGTGCGGAAGGTGTACGAGGAGATCGAGGGGAAGTTGAAGTGAGTCAGTCGTTCGCCTCGCACGCACACCACCCGGTCCCCACGTACATCGCCACCGCCCTCTGGCTCGGTGCTGCGGCGGCATTCGCCGGCGGCGTCTTCTTCGGCTGGGACACCCAGCGGCTGGCGTTCGGCCTGCTGCTGGCTGCCGTCTTCGTCAACATCTCCATCGAGCGGGTGTACACGACCAAGCTTCAGGATCGCATCATCATGCTGGAGATGATGGTGCGCTGTGCGGAGGTGCTGCCGGCAGGCGAGGACGCGCGCCTCCTGCAGCTGTCGCCGAAACAGATCGTCGCGTTGCGCTTCGCCTCCGACGCGGAGTTGGGTGCGCTGCTCGATCGCGCTGTGCGCGAGCAGTTGCGCCCGACCGACATCAAGAAGGCCGTGCGCCAGTGGCGCCCGGATCCGCACCGCACCTAGTTCACCCTGCCGCGTGGCGGCGACGCGGACCACCCACACGTGACCGACGACGAGAAGGCCGAAGTCCTGAGGCTCCTGGAAGCGCACGAACGCACGCTGGCCGTGTGCCGTGCCTGCGCCGAGACCGCACGAGACCTGGCGTGGGAGGTGAAGCGCGGCAGCACGCCGCCTGCCGACGCGCTGGCCGCCACCGTGGCGGAGGTCCAGCGCGTGCTCGACGACCTCGGGCAGGTGGAAATCGCCATCGCCCAGATGAAAGCCGCGCTGTGGTGACCGATCCCCTGTTTCTCGCCTACCTCGCCCAGTACGACGATGGCGCCTGGGTGCGGGCGGTCGATCGCCTGCAGCCGGCCATGCATCCGGTGGACAGGTCTGCCGCGCGCGCCTGGTTCCACTTCTATCCCCTGCGGCTCCAGCAGGCGCTGGCGGCGGCCCCGGATCCCGCGGCGCTGGCGGACCACCTGCGGCTGGAGGGCCGCTGGCTGCTGGAGGAACAGCGCGAGTCGTCGCACTGGTTCCTGTTCGGCCACCGGTACTGGACGGACGTCCGCGCGGCCGTGCGGCAGGCGGCCGCGACGCCGGTGGCGCCGGGCAGTCTGGATCCGGCGGCCCAGGTGCAGGCGATCGCGCGCGGTGTCGCGGAGCGGCTTGGCATCGACGCGTCCTGGGTGGTGGGCATCACGGCGGTCGCGCTGCGGACGCTGCAGCAGGTCGGACTGCCCCAGGTGGCCACATCGCCCTCCGCGGCCCCGCCCCTGATCGGCGCGCCCGAATCGGACCCGGATCGCATCGTCGCCAGGCGGCGCCGCCGGGCCCAGGGGGTGTTCGGGTTCCTGCGCGGCCGCCCGCAGTGGACGGTCACGTTCGACGAGCGGCCGCCGGTCCGGTCGTTTCCGCTGATCGATTCGCAGCACCTGACGACGGCGGCCGCGCTCGACACCCGTGACTACCGGGCCGAGGATGCCAGGTGCTCGGAGGGACCGATTCCGGTGCAGTGCCGGTCGTGTTCCTGCGGCACGTGCTGGGTCGGCGTCCTGGACGGAGCCGAGCACCTCTCCCCGGTCGAGCCGCGCGAACGCACCACCATTGCCGCACTCGGTTACGTCGATACCCCGGAACCGCGCCCGGTCATCCGGCTGGCCTGCATGGCGCAGGCACACGGCCCCGTGACGCTGGTCATCCCACCTTGGAACGGCCAGATCGGCGCGCGCCTGGAGAAGGCGCGCGCAGGCATAGAATGGCCCACTGAATGATTCGCAAACCAGTCGTCCTGATCACCGGCGCCGGCGGCGAGATCGGCCACGGCCTCATTGCCCGCCTGGCGGCCGGAGGCGAGCGCTCTGTCATCACGCTGGACGTCAATCCGCTCGAGCCCGCGCTGGCGCGGCTGGTGCAGCGGGAGTTCACGGGGTCGATCCTGGACCACGCGCTCCTCGAGCGCATCATGTCCGAGTTCGAGATCGACGCGGTGTTCCACCTTGCAGCCCTGCTCTCGACCCGCTCGGAGTTCACCCCCGTCACCGCGCACCAGGTGAACGTGGAGGGCACGCTGAGCCTCCTCGAGTTCTCACAGCACGAGGCGGAATCGCACGGCCGCCCGGTCGTCTTCCTGTACCCCTCGTCCATCGCGGCGTACGGGCTCCCGAGCCTGGACGAGAAGCGTCGGGCCGGACGGGTGGCCGAGGACGCCTACAACACGCCGTCGACGATGTACGGCTGCAACAAGCTGTACTGCGAGCAGCTGGGGCGCTACTACAGCCGGTTCTACAAACAGCTGTCGGCCACGCCACAGGCGGGCCGGGTGGACTTCCGCTGTGTCCGCTTCCCGGGGTTGATCTCAGCCCTGACGGTGCCGTCGGGCGGCACGTCGGACTACGCGCCGGAGATGATCCACGCGGCCGCCAGGGGGGAGCCCTACGCCTGTTTCGTACGGCCGGATTCGCGAATTCCGTTCATGGCGATGCCGGATGGCGTCGACGCCCTGCTGCAACTCGCCGCGGCGCCGCGCGAGCGGCTGACGCGCACGGCCTACAACCTGTCGGCCTTCAACCCGTCTGCGGAGGAGATACGGGACGAGGTCGTCCGCGCGTTTCCGGGCGCGGCGATCACCTGGAAGACCGACGAGAAGCGCCAGGGCATCGTGGACTCGTGGCCCGAGGACGTGGACGACAGCGCCGCACGGCGGGATTGGGGCTTCGCGCCCGCGTACGACTTCAGGCGCGCCTTCAACGAGTATCTGATCCCGACGATCAAGGCGAGGTATGGGGGATGATCGGGTGCGGACGGGTGCGGGCGGGTGCTGATAGGTGCGGGCGGGTGCGAGGTGCGGGCGGGTGCGAGGTGCGGACTGGTGCGGGCAGGTGCGGGCAGGTGCGGTGGGGGCTTGCCGCGCCGACGCTCCGGGGGGACACGGGAGCGAAGGCGGATGAGCCCTGAGTGCGTCTTTCGGTGGATGGTGGCGTTCGTGGCGATAGGAGCCGTGGTGGTGACCGCGCAGGCACCTGAGTCCCCAGCCGACCCGTGGCGATCGCTCGCTGAGCGTTACGTGAGGCTTGTCCTGGCCGTGGGCCAGCATGATGCCGATTACGTGGATGCGTTCTACGGCCCCGCCGATTGGCGGACGGACGCGGCGCGCGTGACGGTCCCGCTCGACGCGCTGGATCGGCAGGCGGCCGTGCTCGAGGCCGAGGTGGGGGCGGCGGCGATCCCGGCTGGCCGCAGCGAGGAGCCGGTCTGGACGCTGCGGCGGCAGTACCTGCGCCGGCAACTCTCCGCGGTGCGGGCGCGGATCGCGATGCTGCAGGGGCGTCGATTCACGTTCGACGAGGAATCGCGAGCGCTCTACGACGCCGTGGCGCCGACGCACACGGACGCCGAGTTCGAGGCGGTCCTGACACAGCTGTCGGACAGGCTGCCGGGCGAGGGCGTGCTCATCGAACGCTACGAGCGCTACAAACAGGCCTTCATCATCCCTCCATCGCGCCTGGACCGGGTGTTCAAAGAAGCCATCCGCGCCTGCCGCGAACGCACCCTGCAGCACGTGGAACTCCCTCCGACGGAGCGTTTCACCGTCGAGTACGTCACGGGTAAGTCGTGGAGCGGCTACAACTGGTATCAGGGCCAGTATCGCAGCCTGATTCAGGTGAACACGGATCTGCCGGTGTACGTCGATCGGGCCGTGGATCTGGCCTGTCACGAGGGCTATCCCGGGCACCACGTCTACAACGTCCTGCTCGAACAGCACCTGATGCGGGAGCGCGGCTGGCTGGAGTACAGCGTCTATCCGCTGTTCTCGCCGCAGTCGCTCATCGCCGAGGGCACGGCGAACTACGGGATCGAGGTGGCGTTCCCGCAGGCCGACCGTCTCGCGTTCGAGACGGACGTCCTCTTCCCGCTGGCCGGGCTGGAGGGCGCGAAGGCGCGGGGCTACTACGACGTGCTGGCCCTGGTCGACCGCCTGTCCTACGCGGGCAACGAGGCCGCCCGACGCTACCTGAACGGCGCCCTCGACCGGGACGGCGCCGCCGCGTGGCTCGAGCGCTACGCGATGTATCCGCGGTCGCGTGCCGAGCAGCGGGTGCGCTTCATCGACCAGTATCGCAGCTACGTCATCAACTACAACCTCGGCAAGGACCTGGTGCGGGGATACGTCGAGAAACAGGCCGGGCGCAACGCGACCGCGGCGGCCCGCTGGCGTGCATTTGCCGCGCTGCTCTCGTCCCCGCGCCTGCCCTCGGGGCTGCAGTGAAAGGACACCACGAAGCCACGAAGAGCACGAAGGACGACACGAAGACTCTTGGGGGACAGGTCAAAGCAGATGCATTCCTGTGTGATTTCCTTGAAATTGCCTTCGTGCCCGTCTTCGTGTCCTTCGTGCCTTCGTGGTTTCCTGTGACAGGTGACAGATGCGCTGTGTAGAGATCGCCGCGTTCGGGCCGCCCGAGGGGCTGCGGCTGGTGGAACGGCCCACGCCGTTGCCGGCCGCGGGTGAGGTGCTGATCGAAGTGCACGCCGCTGGCGTGAACCGCCCGGACGTGATCCAGCGCTACGGCAAGTACGCGCCGCCGCCGGGCGCCTCCGATATCCCGGGCCTGGAAGTCGCGGGCCTCGTCAGGGCCGTGGGCCAGGGCGTCTCCCGGTGGCGCGACGGTGATGCCGTGTGCGCGCTGGTGTCCGGTGGCGGCTACGCGGACTGGTGCGTGGCACCCGAGGGCCAGTGCCTGCCGGCGCCGCGCGGCTGCAGCCTGACCGAGGCCGCCGCCATCCCGGAGACGTTCTTCACGGTGTGGACCAACGTGTTCGAGCGCGGCCGGCTCCAGGCAGGCGAGTGGCTGCTCGTGCACGGCGGGAGCAGCGGAATCGGGACCACCGCCATTCAGCTGGCCGCTGCGCGCGGCGCGCACGTGGCTGCGACGGCCGGGTCCGACGTGAAGTGCGACGCCTGCCGCCAGCTCGGCGCGGCATATGCGTGGAACTACCGCGTCGAGGACTGGGTGGCGCAGGTGCGCATGGTGACCGACGGCCGTGGCGCGAACGTGGTGCTCGACATGGTGGGTGGCGACTACACCGGCCGCAACCTCGATGCCCTGGCTGTGGAAGGCCGGCTCGTCCAGATTGCCTTCCTCAAGACGCCGCAGGTGACGCTGGATCTGTCACAGGTGATGCGCCGCCGTCTGTGGATCACGGGCTCGACGCTGCGGCCGCGGACGGTGGAGGAGAAGTCCGCGCTGGCACGCGCGCTGGAGGCCGAGGTCTGGCCCCTCATCGAGAGCGGCCGCGTGCGGCCGGTCATCGATACGGTGCTGCCACTCGCGGACGCGGCCGAGGCGCACCGCCGCATGGAAGCCGGACTCCATATCGGAAAGATCGTCCTCGATGCCCGCGCCTGAGCGCCTGTTCACGGCGCGCTTCGCGCTGATGTTCGGGTTCAGCTTCACGGTGTTCCTGTCGGCATTCCAGCTGCTGCCCACGGCGCCGTTCCACATCCTGGCGCTGGGCGGCAGCTCGAGCGAAGCGGGCCTGTTTCTCGCGTTCCTGACCTACGCGTCCGCCGTCTGCGCCCCGCTCATGGGCGGTGTCGCCGACCGCCTGGGCAAGCGCCGGATCCTGCTCGTCTGCTCGCTGGCGATTGCAGGCGTGTCCGGCGTGTATGCCGTCGTCCCGGCCTATCAGACGCTGCTCGTCCTCGTGCCCCTGCACGGCCTGTTCTGGGCCGGGCTCCTCTCGTCCTCCGGCGCCTACATCACCGAGGTGATTCCGGCCAGTCGTCGGGCCGAGGGACTCAGCTACTGGGGCTTTGCGAGTATCTTCGCCGTGGCGATCGCGCCGTCACTCGGCTTGTGGGTGTTCGAGCGGGGTGGATGGACGACGCTCTGTGTCGAGGCGATGGCTCTGAACCTCGTCATGGCAGTCATCGCGTGGCGCCTGCCGCCAGATGCCGTCCGCGGCGGCCGTGTGCCGTTGCGGCTTCACGAGATGGTCGAGTGGCGGATCCTCGTCCTCGGCGTGACGCTGTTCCTGTACGCGTTCAGCTACGGCGGCATCACCAGCTTCGCGGCCCTGTATGCCGAGCAGCTCGGCATCACGCCCAAGGCCCTGTACTTCACCGCGTTCGCCGCGGCCATCATCATCACGCGGCCCTTCATCGCGCGATACGCCGACCAGGTGGGACATGAACGCGTCGTGCTGCCGTGTCTGGCGGCGGTGGCCGCCGGCGTGGCCCTGCTGGCGCTGGCCACGTCGCGCGCGGGCTTCCTCGTCTCCGCGTTCGTCTTCGGCACAGGGTTCGGGTCCGCCTATCCCATCTTCCTGGCGCACCTGATGAAGCGGATTCCCCTCGAGCGGCGCGGTGCGACCTTCGGCGCGCTGATTGGCGCCTTCGACATCGGTATCGGGACCGGCTCCATGGCCATCGGCTGGATGGGCGAGCACTATGGCTACGGCCGCGCGTTCGGCGTGGCCGCGGGGCTGGCGGCGCTGTCGATCCCGTACTACATGTGGCTACGGCGATCGCAGGACCTGCTCGCCGGATGACGCTGGAGCATGGTCAAGCCCCAAGACCCCAAGACCCCAAGACCTCAAGACCTCAGGACCCCCGTCGCGTCGTAGCTCAGAACGGGCCTCAACCACTTCTCTGCGTCCTCGATCGACACGCCGAGTCGCCGCGCGTAGTCGGCAACCTGGTCGGCGTTGACGCGCTGGATGTGGAAGTACCGCGCCTGCGGGTGCCAGAAGTAGAGCCCGCTGACACTGGCCGGAGGCGTCATGGCGCACGATTCGGTGAGGCCCATGCCGATCGCGCGAGCGCCCAGAAGATCGAAGAGTCGCGGCTTGAGGCTGTGGTCGGGACATGCGGGATAGCCGAAGGCGGGCCGGATGCCCTGGAACCGCTCGGCGATGAGGTCGTCGGCCGACAGCGACTCGGCAACCCCCCAGTCCGCGCGAGCCCGCGCGTGGAGGTACTCCGCGAAGGCTTCTGCCAGCCGATCGGCCAGTGCCTTCACCATGATGGCCGAGTAGTCGTCGTGGGACGACTCGAACTTCTTCACCAGGACGTCCGCGCCAAGCCCGGCGGTGACCGCGAAGGCGCCGACGTAATCCCTCACCTCCGCCCCGCACGGCGCGACGAAGTCGGCCAGCGAGCGATTGGGCTTGTCGTCGGCGATGACCTCCTGCTGCCGCAGCATGGGGAAGCGCATCAGCTCCGCCGGGGCGTCGGCCCCGGCGTCGCGGACGGGCTCGAAGAGCACGATGTCGTCCCCGTCTGCGCAGGCGGGCCAGAATCCGTAGACGCCGCGCGCCCGGATCAGCTTCCCGCCGACGATGCGCTGCAGCAGCGCCTGCGCCTGGGCGTAGAGGTCGCGTGCCGCGGCGCCGTGGCCCGGATCGTCCAGGATCGCGGGGAAGCGGCCCTTGAGCTCCCAGGCCGAGAAGAAGAACGTCCAGTCGATGAATGGCACCAGGTCGGCCAGGTCCACGTCCACCTGTCGCGCCCCGACGAAGGCCGGCGTGGGCGCGCCCGTGAAGTCCAGCCGCTGCCGGTTCGCCCTGGCCCGGTCGTAGGGGAGCGTGGCCCGCTCGGCACGGCCGGCGTACTGGTCGCGCAGCGTGGACTGCGCGGCGCGGTTCGCGGCCGCGAAGCCGTCGCGCTGCGCCTCGCTGAGCAGGCTCGACACCACGTCGGTGACGCGTGAAGCATCTGGCACGTGCACCGTGGGGTGGCTGTACTGCGGCGCAATCTTCACCGCCGTGTGCTGCCTGCTGGTCGTCGCCCCGCCGATCAGGAGCGGCAGCCGCATCCCGCGACGCTCCATCTCGGCGGCCACGAACACCATCTCGTCGAGGGACGGCGTGATGAGCCCGCTCAGCCCGACGATGTCCACGTGGCGCGCCACGGCCTCGTTGAGTATCTTGTCGCACGGCACCATCACGCCGAGATCGATCACCTCGTAGCTGTTGCACCCGAGGACGACGCCGACGATGTTCTTCCCGATGTCGTGAACGTCGCCCTTCACCGTGGCCAGCAGGACGCGACCCTGCGCGCCGGCGCCGGACGCGGCCTTCTCGGCGTCCATGAACGGCTCGAGATAGGCGACCGCGCGCTTCATGGCGCGGGCGCTCTTGACCACCTGCGGCAGGAACATCTTGCCAGCGCCGAAGAGATCGCCGACGACCTTCATGCCGTCCATCAGCGGCCCTTCGATGACCAGCAGCGGCCGGCCGTACTTGACGCGGGCCTCCTCCGCGTCGGCCTCGATGAAGTCCACCATGCCGTGAACCAGCGCGTGGCTCAGCCGCGCCTCCACCGTCCCCTGCCGCCAGGCCAGATCCGTCTCGCGCTTCGAGCCGGCACCCCGCACCTGCTCGGCGTAGGCGACCATCCGCTCGGTGGCGTCCGCACGCCGGTTGAACAGCACGTCCTCGACATGGGTGAGCAGATCCGCCGGGATGTCCTCGTACACGATCAGCTGCCCGGCGTTGACGATGCCCATGTCGAGCCCGGCCCTGATCGCGTGGAACAGGAACGCGGAGTGCATCGCCTCCCGCACCACCTCGTTCCCGCGGAACGAGAACGACAGGTTGCTGATGCCGCCGCTGACCTTCACGCCCGGGCACGCGGCCTTGATCTGCCGCGTCGCGTCGATGAAGTGCTTCGCGTAGTCGTTGTGCTCCTCGAGCCCGGTGGCGATGGCCAGCACGTTGGGGTCGAAGATGATGTCGGTGGGATCGACGGCGGCCTGCTCCGTGAGCAGGCGATGCGCGCGCCGGCAGATGGCCACCTTGCGCTCGGTGGTGTCGGCCTGGCCCTGCTCGTCGAAGGCCATGACGACCATCGCGGCGCCGTAGCGGCGCACGACGCGGGCCTTGGCCAGGAAGTCGGCCTCGCCCTCCTTGAGACTGATCGAGTTGACGATGGCCTTGCCCTGGACGCACTTGAGTCCCGCCTCGATGACCGACCACTTGGAGCTGTCGATCATGATGGGAAGCCGTGCGATCTCGGGCTCGGTCGCGATGTAGTGCAGGAACTCGGTCATGCACGCTTCCGAGTCGAGCATGCCCTCGTCCATGTTGACGTCGAGGATGTTGGCGCCACCCCGGACCTGATCGAGCGCGACCTCGGCGGCGGCGGCCCAGTCGCGGGCCTTGACCAGGCGCTCGAAGCGCTTGGACCCGGTGACGTTGGTACGCTCGCCGATCATCTGGAAGTTGGCGTCGGGGCGGATGGTCAGCGTCTCGAGGCCGGCGTAGCGCGTGAGGGGCCCGTCGGCGCCCGCGGCGGACCGCGTGGCGCGCGGGCGTGGCGGCAGCCCCTCGACCGTACGGGCGATCGCGCGGATGTGGTCCGGCGTCGTTCCGCAGCAGCCGCCGATGATGTTCACGAAGCCACTGTCCGCGAAGTCCCGGATGAGCGCGGCTGTTTCCTCCGGCAGCTCGTCGTACTGCCCGAACGCGTTGGGGAGACCGGCGTTGGGGTAGCAGGTGACGTAACAGGTGGCGATGCGCGCCAGCTCCGCGAGGTACGGTCGCATCTCCCGCGCGCCGAGCGCGCAGTTCAACCCGACGGAGAACGGGTGCGCGTGCTCCACCGAGACGTAGAACGCATCGAGCGTCTGGCCGGACAGCGTGCGGCCGCTGCGGTCGGTGATCGTGGCCGAGATCAACACCGGGACGCGGGCGCCGCGCGCCTCGAAGACCTCGTCGATGGCGACCAGCGCGGCCTTGGCGTTCAGCGTGTCGACGATGGTCTCGAGCAGCAGGACGTCGCACCCCCCGTCGATGAGCCCGCGGGCCTGGTCGCGATAGGCCTCGCGCATCTCGTCGAACGTGATCGACCGGAGAGCCGGGTTGTTGACGTCCGGCGAGATCGAGAGCACCTTCGTCGTCGGGCCCATGGACCCGGCGACGAACCGCGGCCGGTCCGGTGTCTTCGTGGTCCACTCGTCGGCGACCTGACGCGCCACGCGGGCGGCCGCCACGTTCAGCTCGTAGGCGATGGCCTGCAGTCCGTAGTCCGCCTGGGACACCGCGTTGGCGCTGAACGTGTTGGTCTCGATGATGTCGGCGCCCGCGTCGAGGTACTGCGCGTGGATGCCGGCCACCGCGTCGGGACGCGTCAGCACGAGGATGTCGTTGTTGCCCCGGAGGTCGTGCGGGTGCGCGGCGAATCGCTCGCCGCGGAAGTCGGCTTCGCCGAGCCCCAGGCGCTGGACCATCGTGCCCATCGCGCCGTCGAGCACGAGGATACGGCGGGCAAGGGCGGACTCGAGCACGGGACGAATGTCGGTAGGCATCAGGGACGTGGTCTCCGGCGTCGGGGTTTGGTGCCGACGGCGAGCAGGACGACGAACGGGTCGCCCTGTGTCCGCGCCCCGACGCGGACGCGCACGTCGGTCAGGCCGGCGCCTTCCAGCAGCGCCTGCAGGTCGGTGTCGGTGAAGCCCTGCCACCGATCGCCGAGCGCCTCGCGCACCCAGCTCTCTTCGTGCTCGCGCAGGTCGAGGACGAGCACACGCCCGCCTTCACGGAGAATCCGCATCGCTTCGGTCACCGCACGCCCCGGATCGGCGGCGTGGTGCAGGGCCTGCGAGAGCAGCGCCACGTCGACGCTGTCGTCCTCGATGGGCAGGCGCTCCAGCTCGCCGCGACGCCAGGTGATGTTCCGGATGTGCCGGCGGGTGGCCAGCGCCCGCGCACGGGCCAGCACGTCGGTGGACCGGTCCACCGCGATGACCTTTCGGGCCCACTGGGCGGCCTCCAGCGACAGATAGCCTTCGCCGCAGCCCAGGTCCGCCACGTCACACGCCGGGAGCAGCAGGCCCAGCGCGCGCGACCAGGCCGCCCAGCTCCGGCCCGGCACCAGTTGGCGGCCGTCCCGCGTGTCGGGTCCCGCGTGGCGGTCGAAGTTCTCGCGTCGGAGGCGCAGGACCTCCTGCAGCCGCGCTTCGTCGGCCTTGAGAGCGGGGGCGCCCTCCGCCTCCCGGAACTGGGCGTCGAGCAGCGCCCACAAGGGGTTCCCTTCGCTGCGCACACCAGGCGCCAGCCGGTAGTACGTGAAGGCGCCCTCGCGCTCCTCGGCCACGAGCCCGGCGTCCTTCAGCAGGCCGAGGTGACGTGAGACACCGGACTGGGCGAGGCCGAGGATGCCGGTCAGCTCCTTGACGTTGAAATGGTCGCGCGCCAGCACGCGGAGCAGCCGCAGCCGGGCGTCGTCGCCCAGGAGCCGGTAGAGCGCCGACGCCTCTTTCATATCCATAAATGTAGATGAATGGATGATATTTCGCAACCCGCCTTCGCTCCAGCTTCGGCGGGCGGGCCCGCATTGCGCCGGACGCGGGCCGCGGTGGATAATCGTCGGTCTGTATCGCGCACCGTAGCCCCGTTCCGCCAGGGTGGTCCCGTTGGCCCGACCCCGCCGGCACGGAATTCGAACGACTTCGCCGGAGAGGCCGCGTCGACCCCGCCCAACGACCCGGGGACGTCGCGGTCTGAAACACCATGGGCATCCTCGACAAACTCCGTCCCCAATCCAAGTCCACCCACGCCGATCCCAACATCCGCCTGGAAGCGGTCCACGAGACGGATCTCGAGGACCAGGCCTCCCTCGCGGCGTTCGCCAAGGACGACGCGGACCCGCGGGTGCGCCGCGCGGCCGTCGCCCGGGTGACCGACGTGTCCGTCCTGGCCGACATCGTGCGGAACGAGTCCGACACCGGGGTGAAGGACGCCGCGATCGGCCAACTGGCCGACCGGGCCAGCAAGCACGACCCGGCGCAGGCGGCCCCGGCCGTGGCGGCCCTGATCGCCCTGGCGCGGTCGCGCGAACTGGTCCAGCTGGCCAAGAGCGCGGGCCCGGAGGCCCTGCGGCGCCAGGCGGTGGAGGCATTGGCCGATCCGAAGCTCCTGGGCAGCGTGGCGCGGCACGGCGCGGACGCCGGGGTGCGCCTGCTGGCAGTGAGCCGTCTGACGGATCAGGTCGAGTTGGAGAGCGTGGCGCTGCGCGGCGAGCACGCCGACGCCGCGGTCGCCGCCGTGGATGCCCTGCAGCCACCCTCGCTCGAACTGCTCACCGGCATCAGCCAGAAGGCTCGCACGAAGGCCGCGCAGAAGCGTGCGCGAGCGCTGGCACGTCCACTCGAGCAGCCCCCGGAGGCCGAGGCCGCTCCGGCGGTGGCCTTCAAGGACGCGGACCAGGAGCGGGCGCGGGACCTGGTCACGCAGATGACGGCCCTGGCCGGCAGTCCTGATCTGGCGGCGGTGCGCGAAGGCTACGGCGCCGGACGAGTGGCGTGGGTCGACCTGCTGGCGGATGCCGACATCGAAGCCTCGATCGTCGAGGCGTTCGAGCGGGCCTCTACGAACGTCCGAGCGCGCATCGCGGCCGACGATGAGGCGCGCATGGACGCCGAGCGCGCACGTCAGGCCCTGGAACGCGAGCAGACCGATCGCGCGGCCGTGTGCGCCGGCGTGGAGGGCCTGCAGGGCGAGGATATCCAGGACCGGTTGGCGGAGGCGCGGGCCACGTGGGAGGGCCTCCCGCCGATGCCGGAGGCCTGGGCCGCCACACTGGAACACCGATTCGCCGAGGCGTGCCGGGCGGCCGAGAAGCGGCACGAGCGCCGCCAGCAGGCGAAGGAGATGGCGGAGCGCCTTCCGACGCTGGTGCCCGAGATGGAGGCGGTTGCCGCGGCCGAGAACTACGCGGAGGTCCGTGGCCAGTGGTTCGCCCTCCGGAAGCAGTGGCAGGCCATCGCCCGCGAACTCGAGATCGACCTGGCGCTGACGTCGCGCTACGACATGGCCGCCCAGGCGATCGAGGCCCGGGAGCAGGCCCTGCGTGAGGCCAAGGCAGGCGACCAGCAGAAGAACCTCCAGCGACTGCAGGGCGTGGTGGCCGACCTCGAGTCCAAGGCCGCAGCCGAGTCGCTGACCCTCAAGGGCGCCGATGGGCTCCTGAAGGAAGTGAAGCTCGCCATCGGCACGATGGGCCCGCTGCCCACCAAGCAGGATCGGGACGACCTCACCGTCCGGCTGCAGGCCGTCCGCACGAGCCTCGCGCCGCGCATCCAGGAAATGCGCGAGGCGGAGGAATGGAAGCGCTGGGCGAACGTGCAGGTGCAGGAAGATCTCTGCGCGAAGATGGAGGCCCTGGTAGCCGTTGCCGAAGCGGAGCCGGAGAAGGCCGCCAACGAGATGCGCCAGCTGCAGGAGCGCTGGAAGCCGGTGGCTGCGGCGCCGCGGTCCCAGGCCAGCGCCCTCTGGACGCGCTTCAAGGCCGCGCAGGACGCGGTCTACGAGAAGTGCAAGGACTTCTTCGCGCAGCAGAACGCCGAGCGCGCGGACAACCTGAAGAAGAAGGTGACACTGGCCGAGCGCGCCGAGGCCCTCCAGGACTCCACCGACTGGGTGAAGACCGCGGACGCCATCAAGCAGCTCCAGGCGGAATGGAAGCAGATCGGCCCCGTCACGCGCGGGCACGAGCGCGCCAGCTGGGAGCGGTTCCGTGCCGCGTGTGACAGGTTCTTCACGCGCCGCCAGGAAGATTTGAAGCAGCGCAAGCACGACTGGACGGAGAACCTCCGGAGGAAGGAGGCGCTGGTCGCGGAAGCGGAGCAGCTGTCGCAGTCCTCGGAGTGGGAGAAGGGCGCCGCGCGCATCAAGGCGATGCAGGTGGAGTGGAAGGCCATCGGGCCGGTGAAGCGCAGCAAGTCCGAGGCGATCTGGCAGCGGTTCCGCACCGCCTGCGACCTGTTCTTCGAGCGGTTCAAGAACCGCGACCAAGTGGCCCTCCATGGCAAGGTCGCCGACCGCGAAGCCGCTGTCGTCGAGCTGGAAGCGCTCGTCCCCGCGGACGACGCCGTGGAGGCCGGGATGCCCGACGACCTGTTCGCGCACGTCCAGGCGGCGCGCGCGCGGTGGGTCCAGGGGCCGGAGCTGCCGCGCCACACCCTGACGCCGCTCGCGGACCGCGTCAACGACGCGATGCTCAAGCTGGTCACGCGGTGGCCGCAGGCGTTTGCGGGCACCGACCTGGACCCCGGCGCCACGCGCGACCGCATGCAGAAGCTGATCGCGAAGGTGGAGAAGCTCCTGCCCGCGGAGAGCGCCGAGCCGGTGAAGAACCTCTCTCCGGCCGAGCTGCTCGCGCGCCAGTGGCGCGAGGCGCTGGCCGCCAACACGATGGGCGCCGGCGCCGCGCGGCAGGCCGAGGACGCGCGGCAGCGCGCCGCCGAGCAGGAAGTGCGCAGCGCCCAGGCGGCATGGAACCGCCTGGGCCCGTTGCCGGCCGATGAGCGCAAGCCCCTGCAGGAGCGCTTCGATCGCGCCGTGCGGAAGTTCTTCGAGATGCGGCGCCGCTCGGCCGCCCGCGCCTAGCCGTCAGCGGCCGTCCTTCCTCGGGTCGCCCCGGTGGCCGACGCTCGCGCGCTGGTAGGCGTGCTGGTACCAGCCGTACGCCGCCCGGTAGTCGAGGGACGCCAACGCCTGATCGCCCTTCGACAGGAAGTGCAGGGCCTGGGTGACGGGGAAGCCGGCCGCCTGGTGCTGTGCCAGCGTGTGTTCGACGACCGCTCGCACGGTCTCCAGCAGCCCCCCGAACGATTCAGGCAGGTAGAACACCGATAACGGGTGCTCGCCACTGACCATTTGTCGCTCGATCTGCACACGGAGGGTCATCGATCGACCCGGCTGTCCCGGGCCCTGACCGTGCTCCTCGAGGAGCAGGGCCACGTCGCTGGCCACGCCCTCCAACGTGGTCTGCACCGCGTCCACGCTCGCCTGAGTCGCGCGCGACGACACGGGCTGATCCAGGTTGGTCAGGTCGAGATCCAACGCGCCCAGCGTCCGGTCGATCTCGGCGAGCGTCGAGCGTGTCTCGTCCTGGAAGGCGAAGATCAGGCAGTAGCGCACCTTGGTCGTCGCAAACGACGAGGCCTTGTCGATGATCGTCGCCACGGTTGTGACGCCCTCGCCGATCTGTTTTCGCTTGTTCGACTTGATCGTCCCGCTCACGAATCCCGCGATGCCCACCTCTCCCGAGAACTCCGTCTCGCCGAGGACCTTGACGATCCCACCCACCACCTGCAGGAAGACGCCGATCGCCGTGGCTCCGCTCGACCATCGCTGGATCCGTTCCGCATGCTCGACGACGATGGCGCACGCGCCCGGTGAGGTCTGGGCGGTCATCGGAACCACGGCGCGGGTCTCCTGTGTCGAGAGGGTGAGCCGATCGCGCAGCGTCGTCCCGACCGCCCCCTGCAGCACCCGGTAGAGCGGATAGAGGAGGCGCGCCGGTGCCAGCTGGACGATCGAGACGGCCTCCGAGAGATCGGGGAGGGCCGGGTTTCCGGTGGATTCGAGAATGGCCGCGCTGAAGTCTGCGCTGCCCATCAGCGATCCCGCCAGATCGGCACGGAACGCCTCGCAGACCGAGCCGCACGAGCCGCCCGGCGCGAAGGCGTCAAGGCCTGCTGTCTCCTGCTCCAGCACCGTCCGGGCCTCGCTGATGGCGCTATCGATGAACTCCCGCAGTTCTGGCGTCAGGCCGTCGACGCCCTCGCGCACCTGCGTCCGGACTTCCTCGGCCGCCAGGCGCGCGGCCTGGGCCTGAGAGATTGCCGTGCTCACCCGCGACTCGATGGTGCCGACCCGCGACTGGATGTTCTCCACGATGTTCAGGATCTCGCTGAGCTGCGCCTCGGCGCCCCGCGGGACGCACAGCACCAACACCACGCCACACGCAACCACCTTCGACGCGAGAGCCATCTGCCGGAGCACGTCGGACATCGCCTTGCCTCCTCGTGATCGCCAGTAGGGGATACTGACGGAGCGGAGTATCGAGGCAGCGCGAGCGGCCGGCAAGTGGATTGCGTGCCCAATTCATGTGGCAGAGTAAAGTGCTGAGCCGTCACGTGTTACGGTGAGAAATGGCTCTTTGACGCGGCCGGCGACCGGTGCCGTGCGTGTGGTAGAGTGCCGACCGGGCGGCCTGATGTCTGACACCCCTCGCCCCGCCCGGCGATACCGCTTTGGTGTGTTCGAGGTGGATTTCGGCCTGGGACACGTCCGCAAGCACGGTCTGCGCCTCAAGCTCAGCGGTCAGCCGTTGCAGGTCCTCCGGCGCCTCATCGAACGCCAGGGCGATGTGGTGACGCGCGAGGAACTGCGGAATGAGCTCTGGCCGGCCGACACCTTCGTCGACTTCGAGCACAACCTCAACTCGGCAGTGAAGCGCCTTCGCGCTGCGCTTGGTGATTCGGCCGACTCGCCCCGGTTCATCGAGACGTTGCCGCGCCGCGGCTATCGCTTCCTGGTGCCGGTCGAGGTGCTTCACGGCGCAGAGGTCCCGGACAACACGGGGAAGCCGGACGCGGCCGACCCTGGGGGAGCACCGGACGCCGGAGACGCCGTTGCCGCTCCGCCACTCTTCGAACCCGGGTTGGTTCGTGCGCGCGCGCCGCTTCGGGACTGGCGGCGCGTGTCCGCGATCGTCGCCGCCGGGATGTCGTTGCTCATCGTCGTGTGGCTGGCAGGTGGGGCGGGGCGTCGCGAGGCGACCCCGGCCGACTCTCTCGCGTCCATTGCCGTGCTGCCGTTCGAGAACCTCTCGGGAGACGACTCGCAGTCGTACCTGGCCGACGGGACGACGGAAGCGCTCATCGCCGAACTGGCTCAGGTGCAGTCCATCACGGTCATTTCCCGCACGTCGGTGATGCGCTTCCAGGGAGCCCGGCGCGCCGTGCCCGAGATCGCGCGCGAACTTGGCGTGCGCACCGTGCTCGAGGGGTCGGTGACGCGGATGGGCGATCGGCTGCGCATCACGGCCCAGCTCATCGACGCCCGCACCGACCGCCATCTCTGGGCCGAGAGCTTCGATGGGCACATCAGCGATCTGCTGACGTTTCAGAGTCGCGTCGCCCAGGCCGTGGCGCGCGAGGTCCACGCGACGCTGTCGCCGCCGGAAGAGGCCAGGCTCGCGAGGCAGCGATCCGTCGATCCGGCCGTACAGGAGGCGTACCTCAAGGCGCGGTATTTCTGGAACCAGCGGACACCGGACGGCCTGTCACGAGCCATCGACTACTTCGACCAGGCGCTCGCCCTGGACAGCAGGCACGCGCCCTCCGAGGCGGGTCTGGCCGATGCGTACAACCTGTTGCCGCGGTACGGCACCACGCCGACACGCACGGCCCTGCTGGAGGCGAAGCAGCACGCGCTCGCCGCGCTGGCGCTCGACCCCGATTTGGCCGAGGCGCACGCGGCGCTCGCGAAGGTGCAGCACTCGCTCGACTGGGACTGGGCAGGCGCCGAAGCCAGCTTTCGACGCGCCATCGACACCAGCCCGGGCTACGCGACGGCCCACCACTGGTACTCGGTGTTCCTCTTGGCGATCGGGCGCGTCGACGAGGGAATCGCCGAGGCGCAACGGGCGCGCGATCTCGACCCGCTGTCGCCGGTGATCAACCTGCACGTGGCCTACAGCCTGTCCTACCGTGACCGGCTGGACGACGCACAATCGGCGATTGAGCGGGTACTGGAACTGGAGCCGAGGTACGCGAACGCCCACCACCTATCGGGCTGGATCCATCTGAGGCGTGATGATCCCGAGGCGGCGCGAACCGCCTTCACCACCGCGATCGACCTCACCGGCAACCCACGGGAGTACCTGGGAGGGTTTGCCGCCGCGGAAAAGGCGGCCGGCCGGATGGACGAGGCGCAACGCATCGTCGCCGACCTCGAGTCCACGCAGACGGGCGCGGAAGACTCAGGGCAGCCGTTGTTCTGGGCCCTCGTCGCACTGGGGCGCATCGACGAGGCCTTCCGGATCCTCGAGCGGGACTTCGAGAACCGCTCGGTGGCGTTCTACCTGTTCGACCTGATGAATCACTGGTTCCTGGAACCCGTGCGCGCCGATCCTCGCCTGCACGCGCTGTTCGCGACGGCCGGTCTCGAGGTGCCCGTGCGAGGGCCCCGTCAGAGCGACTGACGGGCGCGCCCGGACCGATCAGTCCGCGTTCGGGTCTTCCAGGTAGGTGTAGCCCTGGAGGGCTTCTTCGTAGAACTTCAGCAGGCGCCCGGCCTGCTGATCCTCCATACGGTTGGCGTTGACCGCGGCCTCGACATCGCGGCGCAGCTTGCCCATCAGCGCCTCGGGGTCGAACTCCACGTACTTGAGCACTTCGCGGACGCTGTCGCCCTTGATGATGTGCTCGACGCGCGCTCCTTCGGCGCCCTCGTCACCGTTGTCGGCCAGGCTGACGTGGACCGCGTGCGTGTCGCCGAAGAGATTGTGGAGGTCGCCCAGGATCTCCTGATACGCGCCGACCAGGAACACGCCGAGGTAGTAGGGCTCCCCGTTGAAGCGGTGGAGCAGGACCGTCTTCTTGACGTCCCGGCGGTCGATGAACTGATCCAGCTTGCCGTCCGAATCGCAGGTGATGTCGCCGATGACGGCGTGGTTCACCGGCGCCTCGTTCAGGCGGTGAATCGGCATGACCGGAAACAGCTGCTTGATGGCCCAGCTGTCCGGAATCGACTGGAACAGCGAGAAGTTGCAGAAGTAGGTGTCCGAGAGCAGCTCCTCCAGCGTCTGGAGGTCCTCGGGCACATCGTCCATGCCCTTGCAGAGCTTGTTGATCTTCTCGCAGATCGCCCAGAACACGTTCTCGGCGTGGGCGCGCTGTTCGAGCGACAGGTAGCCGCCGCTGAACAGGTTCATGGCCATGTCCAAGGCCTGCTGCGCGTCGTGGTACGACTCCACGGCGTTGCGCGCCGTGACCGAGTGGTAGGTCTCCAGCAGGTCCACGAGCGGCTGCTCGAAGTCGTCGCGGGCCTGCTCCGGGATCTGCTCCTCGCCGAACCCCGTCGTTCCCAGCACGTTGAAGATGAGCATGCTGTGGTACGCCGAGACGGCCCGACCGCTCTCGGACACGATGGTCGGGTGCGGCACGCCCTCCTCGTCGCACACCGTCTGGATGTGGTAGACGACGTCGTTGGCGTATTCCTGGAGCGTGTAGTTCATCGACGACTCGAAGTTGGTCTGCGAGCCGTCGTAGTCCACGCCGAGCCCGCCGCCGACGTCGATGAACTTGAGCCCCGCGCCTGCCTTGACCAGGTCGCAGTAGACGCGCGCGGCCTCGTTCAGGGCGTTCTTGATGATCCGGATGTGGGTGATCTGGCTGCCGAGATGGAAGTGGAGCAGCTTGAAGCAGTCCTCCATCCCGCGTTTCTTCAGTTCCTCGAAGCCGCGCAGGATCTCCGTCACGGTGAGGCCGAACTTGGAGCGGAAGCCGCCCGAGGACTGCCAGCGCCCGGAGCCTCGCGCCGCGAGCTTCACGCGCATGCCGATGTTCGGCCGGACGCCCACCTTCTCGGCGTACTCGAGGATGAGCTCGAGCTCGGTGTACTTCTCGACGACGGGGATGATCTGGCGCCCCATCTTCTGGGCCAGCATCGCCATCTCGATGAACTCGAAGTCCTTGAAGCCGTTGCAGATGATCGGCGTGTCGTTGGTGGCGAGCGCCGCCACGGCCAGCAGCTCGGGCTTGCTGCCGGCCTCGAGCCCGAAGCCATACTGCGCGCCGAAGTTCAGGACCTCCTCGACGACCTGCCGCTGCTGATTGACCTTGATCGGATACACGCAGCAGTAGCGGCCCTGGAACTGGTGCTGGGTGATCGCCTGCTGGAAGGCCCCGTGGATCTCGCCCAGGCGGTGCTGCAGGATGTCGGTGAAGCGCAGCAGGATCGGCACCGCGAGGCCGCGGAGCTGAAGGCGATCGATGAGTCGCTTGAGGTCCACCGCGCGCGCGGGGTCCTTGGTGGGGTGCACCTGCAGGTGGCCGTGCTCGTTGACCGAAAAGTAGCCCTGCCCCCAGCGAGGCACGTCATAGAGCTCGGCCGCTTCCGTGATCGACCAGGAGGCTGATCCGGGAGTGGTGCCGGGCCTCAGGCGTCCGCCTGTCAGTGTGCTCATCTTGGATTCCCAGAATAAACGAAAAAGGGTGCAGCTGCAGGGTGCAAAGTGCAAGGGTGCGGGGGTGCAGGGGTGCGGGGGTGCAGGGG